>Ga0307513_10000220_pt1 | contig 82568 bp, 71 predicted proteins | sample 15_EM_MG_FD_202174 | JGI IMG/M metagenome (GOLD analysis project Ga0307513, IMG submission 202174) | Populus trichocarpa ectomycorrhiza microbial communities from riparian zone in the Pacific Northwest, United States - 15_EM | ecosystem: Host-associated > Plants > Roots > Unclassified | place...
CCGAGAGCAACCCCTTCGCCGGCAAAGCCAACAGCGGCGCCACCTGGACCAACGACATCAGCCACGGAGAGCTGATCCGCACCAGCGCAGACCAGACCATGACCATCGATCCCTGCAACCTGCAACTGCTCTACCAGGGACGTTCCCCCAGCTCGGGCGGCGACTACGGCCTCCTGCCCTACCGGCCGGGCCTGCTGACACGGCAACGCTAACGGCAGGACCGGGGGCCCCGGCGTGCTCGTGAGTTCACGGGCAACAGGGAGCAGGCACGCCGGGGCACCACCTGGACACGAAACCTATTGACGGGAGGGACGAAGATGTCGGTCTCCAAGCTGGTCCGCGGGCGCAACGAAGGCCGCTCGTCGCGACGACGACGGATCGAGTACCTGATCGCGTTCATCGGTGTCGCCGTTCTGGCCGGCGCGCTGATGATGCCCGGAGCCTCGGCCGCGCCGACGATGTTGGCGGCCGGTTCCGGCTGTGGCAAAGCGCCCGCCCTGACGAGCGGGACGCGCTCCATCTTCGTCGGTGGGCAGAACCGCACCTACGTCCTCAGCATCCCCGACAACTACGACAGCAATCACCCTTACCGGTTGATCTTCGGGCAGCACTGGCTGAACGGCACCGCCACCGACGTGGCCACCGGCGGATCCGACGGAGCCGTGTGGGCCTACTACGGGCAGCAGCAACTGTCCAACAACAGCACGATCTTTGTTGCACCCCAAGGCATCGACAACGGGTGGGCGAATACGAGTGGTCGGGATCTGGCCCTGATCGACAGCTTGACCGACCTCGTCCAGAACAGTCTTTGCGTTGACCCATCGCTGATCTTCGCGATGGGGTGGAGCTACGGAGGCGCGATGAGTTACGCGCTGGCCTGCGCTCGCCCCGCCGTATTCCGCGCGGTGGTTGTCTACTCGGGGGCCAACCTCAGTGGCTGCAGCGGGGGCACCCAGCCGGTCGCCTACTTCGGCATCCACGGCACCCATGACAGCGTCCTGAACATCTCCAACGGGCGGTCGCTACGAGACACCTTCGTCAGGAACAACAGATGTACTCCGCAGACGCCGGCTGAGCCCCTCCAGGGCAGCCTGACGCACATCACCACCGCGTACTCCGGCTGCAGGCCAGGGTATCCGGTCCAGTGGGCCGCCTTCGACGGCGACCACATTCCCTCACCGGTGGACGGATCAACGGCGATGAGTGGGGCCCGCACCTGGACCTCGGCCCAGGTGTGGAGATTCATCACCCAGTTTGCCTCCACGACACCGAGCACGCCCCCGACGACGACTGTCCCACCGACGCCGGGGAACTGTGCGGTCAGCGCCACCGTCAACGCATGGAACAGCGGACTCGTGGAAGAGATCACCATCACGAATCGAGGCACCACGGCGATCGGCGGATGGAAGCTGGCTTTCACGCTGCCCGCCGGCCAGGTGGTCACCGGCGGCTGGAGCGCCACATACGCACCGTCCAGCGGCACCGTCGAGGCCACAAACGTGAGCTACAACGGCTCGCTCGCTCCCGGAGCCTCCACGAGCATCGGGTTCCAGGCCACGCACACCGGCAACTCGGCCGCGGCCTCGTCATTCACCTTGAACGGTGCGACCTGCGACTGACGCAGCGCACGACCCAGACCAACGTCACCTGCTGACCGAGCGTTGATCGGCAACCCCTTTAGGTCATCGGCGGCGGCGTCGCGCCGCCCGGCGAACCACTCTTGACCAGGAGATCACTCATGACCCGCTGGAAGACCACGCTGGCTGCCCTGATCCTGATGGTGTCCGCCAGCCTGACCGGCGCTATAGCTCCCTCCGCCCAGGCCCTGAACAACCGGGTGGCCCGCACCCCACCGATGGGGTGGAACACCTGGAACACGTTCGGCTGCAACATCAACGAGACCCTGATCCGGCAGACGGCCGATGCCATCGCCAGCAACGGCATGCGGGACCTGGGTTACCAGTACATCGTCGTGGACGACTGCTGGATGAATTCGACCCGCGACGGCGCAGGGAACCTGCAGGGCGATCCCAGCCGGTTCCCCAGCGGGATGAAAGCGCTGGGCGATTATCTGCACGGCAAGGGACTGAAGTTCGGGATCTATCAGGCTCCACTCGACCGGACCTGCGCCCAGTACTTCGGCAGCTACCCCGGCGCTACCGGCAGTCAGGGCCACGAAGCGCAGGACGCCCGGCAGTTCGCCGCCTGGGGCGTGGACTACCTCAAGTACGACTGGTGTTCCCCCGCCGGCACGATCAGCGACCAGGTCACCACTTTCGCCAAGATGCGGGACGCGCTCGCGGCGAGCGGACGTCCGATCGTCTACAGCATCAACTCCAACAGCGTCCACGCCAAGACCGGACCGCAGCGCAATTGGGGTGATGTCGCGAATCTGTGGCGTACCACCGAGGACATCCAGTTGGCCTGGGACACCGGGCAGAGCAACGGTTACCCGATGGGCGTCCAGAACATCGTCAACGTCAACGTGCCGCTGGCCGGCTACGCAGGCCCCGGGCAATTCAATGACCCAGACATGATGGAGGTCGGCCGAGGCGGATTGACGGACACCGAACAGCGCAGCCACTTCGCCCTCTGGGCGATGATGGCCGCACCCCTGATCGCCGGCAACGACGTGCGTTCCATGACCGCAGCCACCCAGACGATTCTCAAGAATGCGAGTCTGATCGCGATCAACCAGGACACCCTGGCCTTGCAGGCGACGCAGATCTCCAACGACGGGACCCGCCGGGTGCTGGCCAAGCGCCTCGGCAACGGCGACGTCGCGGTCGCCCTGTTCAACCAGGGCAACGCCACCACAACGATCTCGACTACCGCCGCCGCGATCGGCAAGTCCGGAAGCTCCTTCACCCTGCGCGACGCCTGGAGTGGCGCCACAACCACGAGCACCGGTGCCATCAGCGCCAGCGTGCCCGGACACGGCACGGTCGTGTACCGGGTCAGCGGTGGCACCGGCACACCCCCCGCCAGCAGCGCCACTCTGGTCAGTGCTGCGTCCGGACGCTGCCTGGACGTGCCAAACGGCGCCACGACCAACGGCACCCAGCCGATCATCTGGGACTGCAACGTTGGCGCCAACCAGCAATGGACCGTCAACGGGCAGACCATCCAGGCCCTCGGAAAGTGTCTCGACGCACCGGTCAACGCCACTGCCGGCGCGAAAGCCACAATCTGGGACTGCAACGGCGGCGCCAACCAGCACTGGGCGCTCAACGCCGACGGCACCATCCGCGGCGTCCAATCCGGCCTCTGCCTGGACGTCGATCACAATCTGAGCGCAAACGGCACCCCGGTGCTGCTGTGGACCTGCACCGCAGCCGCGAACCAACGGTGGTCACGGGTCTGACGAGGAGCGGGGTCCGACACAAAAGGGTGATGATGGGCGGGTATTGGGCAGTGCGCTACCCGCGCAGCTGCGCGGCGGCGAAGACGTCGTCGATCCGCTTCATCGCTGTTGTCAGGTGGGCCCGCATGGCATCAGCGGCAGCGACCGGGTCTCCCGAGGCAATGGCCTCGGCGATTGCGACGTGTTCCGGCTTGGTTGCGGCCGCCTGACCGGCGTGGTGGTAGAGCCGGTACATGTGAAGGTGGCTGCGCAGTCGGACGAGGGAGTCCCTCAGCCACGGGTTGCCACCCAACTGGGCGACGGTGTCGTGGAAGGTGGCGTCGTAGACCATGTCCAGCCGGTTGGCCGTGGCGTCCTGATGGCCGGCGCCGCCGCTCTGGGCGAACGTCTCGAGTGCCGTGGCCTGGTCGCCCGTCGCGTTGCGGGCGGCTGCGGCGGCCGCCGGCGGTTCGATGAGCAGCCGGAAGTCGATCAGTGCCCGCAAGTCGTCCAGGCCGATGAGTGGGGCCACCATGTAGCTGCGCCGGGGCTCCTTGACGACCAGCCCCTCTGCCTCCAGCCGGGCCAGTGCCTCGCGGACCGGCGTCGGTGATACCCCTAGTCCCCGCGCGAGCGCGTCGATGTTGAGCCTGGAGCCCGCCCCGACGTCGTGGTTCATCAGCATATCGAGCAGCGCCCCGTGGACGTCGTCCACGAGCGGTGTGCGCGCGCTCAGACGCTGCCCGGCCTGAGTCGCACGTGCCCTGTCGCCGAGGTCGAAGGTCTCCACTGAGCTCCCGCTGGTTGTCACTGCGGCGAGCATACCTACCGATTCCATAACTCGTCGATCCTATAGGAAATTTAGTATTGACTATTGGATGAGTGATTCATATGGTTCGGGGCAATCGGAGGAGGTTGGTCGAAGGTGACCGAACACGGCGGTGAGGTGCTGGCAACGGCGCCCGAGGAGAGGCGTCCCCCGGTCGCGGAGGCTGCTGTGACTCCGCGCTCTCGCGGGCACCGCGGCCTGACCGTGGCTCTCGCCGCCCTACGGGCCGGCCCGCCGGCCATCCTGCTGGTGCTGATCGTGGTCCTGAGCCTGCTGTCCGACGTCTTCCTCTCGCTGGAGAACGTCGGCAACGTGCTCAAGCAGTCGGCCGTGATCTGCGTCCTGGCGCTCGGTCAGTTGCTGGTGGTCGTGACCAGGGGGATCGACCTGTCGGTCGGATCCAACTTGTCCCTGAGTGCCGTGGTGGGGGCGATAGTCTGGCGCGACCAGGGTTCGGCGACCCTGGCGGTGAGTGCCGCCCTGGCCACCGGGACCCTGGTCGGTCTGATCAATGGGCTGCTCTACGTCAAGGGCAGGTTGCCGCATCCGTTCATCCCGACTCTGGCCATGCTGACCGCAGCGAGCGGGCTGGCCCTGTACCTCTCGCACAGCGAAACCATTCAGGGCGTGCCGCCCGTGGTGAACGAGATCGGCGCGGGCCGGATCGCCAGCATTCCCGGCGGCGGCGACGTCGGCTGGTTCCCGACGGCGGCGCTGGTCGTGCTGGCGGTGGCGGTGGTCATGGTTCTGGTGACCCGGGGCCTGGTGTGGGGGCGGTGGATCTACGCGGTCGGCGGCAACCCCGAGGCCGCGCTCCGCAACGGCATCCCGGTGCACGCGGTACTGATCTCCGTCTACGTCGCGTGCGGCTTTCTGGCCGGTGTGGCGGCACTGCTGACGATGGGCAAGGGGGACGCCGGGTCGCCCACCTCCGGTGCGCTCGCCGAGTTGGACGCCATCGCGGCGGTGATCATCGGCGGTGCGAGCTTCTTGGGGGGCCGCGGATCGGTCGTCAACGCCCTGACTGGCGCACTGGTGATCGCGGTGATGCGGAACGGGTTGAACCTGCTCGGGATCGATCCCAACTGGCAGTACATCGCGACTGGCGCCGTGATCGTCGTGGCTGTTGAGCTCGACGTAGCCCGGGGCTACGTGGAGCGCCGGTTCCGCAGCCTGCAGGCGGTGACCGCATCATGACCGCTCTGGCGTCCGGTGCCGACCCGACCCGCCCGGTGCTCGAGGTGCGCGACGCCTGCAAGCGGTTCGGCGCGGTCGTCGCTCTCGACGGGGTGACGCTCGACGTCGCGGCCGGCGAGGTCCTGGCCCTGCTCGGGGACAACGGGGCCGGAAAGTCCACGCTGATCAAGGCGATCAGCGGGGTGCACCGGCTCGACTCGGGGTCCGTGACCCTCGACGGCACCGACATTACCGGCGCCACCGCGATGACGGTCCGGGCCCACGGGGTCGAGACCGTCTACCAGGACCTCGCGCTCTTCGACAACCTCGACCCGGCCGCGAACTTCTTCGCCGGCCGCGAGCTGGCCCGGCCCGCCTGGCTGCCGCGCGGACTGCGCCTGATGCGACACCGAGCGATGGGGGAGCGCACCGCGGAGCTGCTCGACCGGCTCCAGGTCCGGCTGCCGGACCTGGACGCGGTGGTCGCCCTCATGTCCGGCGGCCAGCGCCAGGCCGTCGCCGTCGCCCGCGCCGTCGCCTTCTCTTCGCGGCTGGTGATTCTCGACGAGCCGACCGCGGCCCTCGGCCTGCGCGAGTCGGCCCGGGTGCTCGACCTTGTCCATCGGCTCAAGGACAACGGCGTCGCCGTCATCCTCATCTCGCACAGCATGGACCAGGTGATGGCTGTGGCCGACCGTGCCCTGGTGTTGCGCCGCGGTCGATCGGTGGGCCAGACCGTGCCCACGACTGAGAACCACAGACAGCTCGTGTCCTGGATCGTGGGCGCCACCGACGCCCGCGCCGTGTAACCCGCGCCGACGCACAGCTTCGGCGCCGACGACAACCGACAACCCTGCCACAACAAAGCAGAATCGCCGCTAAACCCACGAAAAACACATGCTAACAAGGGAGTTCGCTGTGAGAGTTCGTCAATCTATCGTCGTGGGTGCCAGTGCGCTGCTGGCGCTGTCCACCGCCGGTTGCGGCGGGGACGACAGCACCAAGAGCACCGACAGTGCAGCACCGGGGACGCCCGCGGCCTCCGCCTCGGCAGCGGGCAGCACGGTGAAGGTCGCCTTCATCACCAAGTTCCCGGTCGCCTTCTTCACCGCCATGGAGGACGCGGCCAAGGCCTACGCCGCCGACAACGGCGGCGTCGACATCAGTTACTTCTCCTGCAAGACACCGGCTGACGTCGCCTGCCAGACCGCGCAGATCGAGGACGCTGTCACCAAGGGCTTCCAGGCCATCGTCATCACGCCGATGGGCCCGGAAGTGATCCCGGCGATGGACGCGGCCGCGGACAAGGGCGTCAAGGTCGTCCTCGCGGACAACAACCTGGACGCGTTCAAGAAGAAGACGGCAGTTGCCGCGACGGACAACGTCAAGGGCGGCGAGGCCGCCGGAGCGTACCTGAAGTCGGTGCTCAAGTCCGGGGACACGATCGGCCTGATGGAGGGGGTCCGCGGCGTCCCAGCGCTCGACGCCCGGATCGACGGTGTCAAGGCCGCGCTCGAGGGCACCGGCGTCAAGGTCATCATCGGCGGCGCGGAGACCAAGTGCGACTCTGCCAACGGCGCAACGGTCGCCGAGGATCTCCTGACTCGCCAGCCGAAGCTCACCGCCATCTACTCCGCCTGCGACGACCCCGCCATCGCGGCCGCCAAAGTGGCCAAGCAGAAGGGCAAGACGATCCTCGTCATGGGCTACGACGGGCTGCCGGACGCGGCCAAGGCCATCGAGTCCGGAGACATGCGGGCCACGATCGCGCAGTTCCCCGGGAAGATGGCCGCCCTCGGCGTCGAGGCCGCCGTCCAGGCCGCGCAGGGCAAGACGGTCGAGTCGTTCATCGACACCGGCACCGAGCTGGTGACCAAGGACAACGCCGCCCAGTTCCTGAAATTCCAGTGATCTGCGAGCCCGGCGGCGGTCGCCCGACCGCCGCCGGGCTCAGCTCCTGGACACCCCATCAGGACACGGAAGGAGGTGGAACCGCATGCAGGCGGCGGTGTTGACCGCTCCGGGGCGACTCGACCTCGTAGAGCATCCCGAGGCCCCGGCTCCCGGTCATGGAGAGGCGCTTGTCGCCGTTCGGCGGGTGGGCATCTGTGGGACCGACTACCACGCGTTCGGCGGAACTCAGAACTTCATCTCCTACCCCTGCGTCCTGGGGCACGAGCTGGCCGTCGAGGTGCTCGAGGTCGGTCCCGGCGTGACGGCAGTCGGTCCCGGCGATCTCTGCGCGGTGCTGCCCTACATTTCGTGCGGCACCTGTGCCCCGTGCCGTCGTGGCCGCACCAACTGCTGCGTGCGGATCGAGGTGCTCGGGGTCACCGCGGCCGGCGGGCTCCAGGAGCGGATGGTGCTGCCGGCGTCACTCCTGTTCGTCGGGTCCGGCCTCACCCTGGACCAGCTCGTGCTGGTCGAGACGCTCGGAATCGGTTGGCACGCGGTCGATCGCGTCCGTCCTCGGGCACAGGATGACGTCCTGGTCCTGGGTGCCGGGCCGATCGGTCTCGCGGTGGCCCAGGCGGCGCACCGGCGAACCGCAAACGTCCTGGTGGCGGACGTGTCACCGACTCGGGTGGCCTTCGCGACCGCATCGGGCCATGAAAGCCTCGCCGTGGACGGCAATCTCGCCGCCGCGATCCTGGACCGGTATGAGGGCGACCTGCCGTCTCTCGTGATCGACGCCAGCGGCAACCGGGCCTCGATGGAAGGGGCTTTTGGGCTCGTCGGCGTCGGCGGAACCCTGGTCCTCGTCGGTCACACCACAGGTCCACTCACCTTCCAGAACCCGGGATTCCACGCGCGCGAGCTTGACGTGCGGGCATCCCGGAACGCCACGCCCGAGGACTGGGCCCAGGTGATCCGTGCCGTCCAGGACGGCTCGCTCGACGCGCTCGGCTGGGTGAACCACCGCACCACGCTGGCGGCCGTCGTGGACGACCTGCCGCGGCTCGCAGGCAGTCCCGGCGACGTGGTCAAGGCCGTCGTCGAGTTGAACGCACCACAGCGGGGGGCCGTGACGTGACCGAGAAGCTTGCCGCGACGCTCATCCTGCTCGCTGACGGCGACGACGTGCTGGTGGCCGCGCGCGACCTGGACGCCGGAACTCATCGGACATCGGCCGGCGGCACCGCCATCGTCCGCGAATCCGTCCGGCTGGGCCACAAGGTCGCCGCACGCGACATCGCGAAAGGGGAACGAGTAATGCGCGCAGGGATGTCAATCGGCTCCGCGACGTCTGCCGTCCTCGTCGGCGAGTGGGTGCACACCCACAACCTGGCGAGCGACTACATCGCCACCTTCGCACACCGCGGAGGCGAGCGATGACGGCGGCGGCCGCATCGCGCGGCACGGTCCTCGGGTATGCGCGGTCCGACGGCCGGGTGGGGATCCGCGACGTCGTCGCGGTCGTGTACCTGGTGGAGTGCGCCCGGCTGGTCGCCGAGGCGGTGGCTGCCGGCCGGGACGAGGTGCACGTCATCGGGTTCGGCGGCTGCTACCCGAGCAGCTACGCCCAGCAGATGCTCGAGCGGCTGTGCACCCACCCGAACGTCGGCGCCGTCGCGCTGGTGTCCCTGGGCTGCGAAGGCTTCGACCGAGAGCACCTGGCCGAGGTCGTCGCGGCGTCGGGCCGCCCGGTTACCACCCTGGTGATCCAGCAGACCGGCGGCACGCGGGCCACCGTCGCTGCCGGCCGGGCGTGGATCGACGGTGTCCGGGCCCGACCGGCCGCAACCCGGACGGTACCGCTCGGGCTCGCCGACCTCGTGGTCGGCACCATCTGCGGCGGCTCCGACGGTACCAGCGGGATCACCGCCAACCCGGTGGTGGGCCGCGTCTTCGACCGGCTCGTCGCCGCCGGCGGTACCGCCGTCTTCGAGGAGACCGGCGAGCTCATCGGCTGCGAGCAGCACATGGCGTCCCGCGCGGTCACCCCGGAACTCGGCGCCGAGATCGTCGCCCGGGTCGAGAAGGCGGCCACTTACTACGCCGCCATGGGCCACGGCAGCTTCGCCCCGGGCAACGCCGAGGGCGGACTGACCACCCTCGAGGAGAAGTCGCTCGGCGCGTACACCAAGTCCGGTGCCGGGCCCATCCACGGCCTCGTCACGCCCGGTCAGCTCATCCCTGGCCCCGGGCTCTACCTGCTCGACGTGGTACCAGAAGGCGCCCCCCGCTGGGGGTTTCCCAACATCAATGACAACGCCGAGATTGCCGAGCTGATCGCGTGCGGCTCGCACGTCGTGCTCTTCACCACCGGGCGCGGCTCGGTGGTCGGCTCGGCGATCTCCCCGGTCGTGAAGATCTGCGCGAACCCCGAGACCTACCGCCGGATGAGTGAGGACATGGACGTGGACGCAGGGCGCATTCTCGAAGGGCGCGACGGCATCGACGATGTGGCGGGCGAGGTGCTCGACCTTCTCCACGAGGTGGCGGGTGGACGCCCGACGGCGAGCGAGGATCTCGGCCACCGTGAGTTCGTCCTGACCTACAAGTCCAGCGAGGCCGCGGGTCCGTCATGCCTGCCGATGGCCTGATGACCGGCGCCACGCTCACCGGATACGACCGCGCCTCCTTGGTCCCCACCGTGGTGCACATCGGGCCGGGCGTGTTCCACCGCGCCCACCAGGCCGTGTACGCCGACTCGGTGCTGCGGACCGGTTCGCGGTCCGGGGCGGTCTGGGGTGTCTCGCTACGGTCGCCTGCCACGCGAGATGCACTGGTGCGCAATGACTTCGTGTATCACGTTGTGGAACGTGCGTCGTCCGCTCCGGACGTCGTGCGGCCGGTCGGTGCCCTCCTCGGGGTCGACGTCGCGGCGGAGGGTGCCGAGCCCGCGCTGGCGCGGCTCGTCGATCCCGCGGTCACCGTGGTGACGATGACGGTGACGGAGCACGGGTACTGCGCCACGAATCCCGGCGGGCCGCTCGATCCGCGCCGTCCCGAGGTGCTGCACGACCTGCGGTACCCGGAAGCGCCGCGGTCCCTGCCGGGGCTACTGCTCGAGGCCCTGGTCCGCAGGCGCACCGCCGGCGCTGATCCCTTCACCGTGGTTTCCTGCGACAACCTCCCCGGCAATGGAAAGGCGGTCGCGCGGGTCGTGCTCGACCTCGCGGAGTACCGCGAGCCCTCGCTGTCCGCCTGGGTCCGTGGCAACGTCGCCTTTCCATCGTCCATGGTGGACCGGATGGTCCCGGCGACGACGGACGAAGACCGGCGCCGGCTCCGGGAAACCGGGGTCGACGACGCATGGCCGGTGGTGACCGAGCCGTTCTCGCAATGGGTGCTCGAGGACGTCTTCCCCACCGGACGCCCGCCGTGGGAGCGGGCAGGCGTCGAACTGGTCCCGGATGTCGGTCGCCACGAGCAGGCCAAACTGCGGATCCTCAACGCCGCGCACTCCGCCCTGGCTTACTGGGGGCTGCTCGCCGGGCATCGGTTCGTTTGGCAGGCAGCGGTCGACCGGACACTGCTCGCCGCGACGCGAGACCTGCTCACCACGGAGGTCATCCCGACTCTCGCGACACCGCCGGGCTGGGACCTCCACCGCTACGCCGAGCAGGTCCTGCGCCGATTCTCCGACCCCGCGCTGCCGTACACCACGGCCAAAGTGGCCGGCGACGGCTCCCAGAAGCTACCTACCCGGTTGATCCCGACCGTGCGGACTCTCGTGGCCGCCGGCGCACCAGCACCGCGGTGCGTCCAGCTCCTCGCCGCTTGGGTGGCATGCCTGTGCGGCCCTCGCGCCAGCGGCTTCGCCATCGCCGACCCGGCACTCGACGCCGCCTCGACCCTTTTGCCCTCGCTGCGCGCCGGCGCGATAGCCCCAGGCGGCGCCGCGCGCTGGCTGCTGTCCCTGCCCGGATTCCTCGCCCCGACTCTGGCGGGCGAGTGCGCTTTCGTCCGCGAGGTAGAGCTGGCCGGTCGTGACTTCTGGTACCGCAACGTCCACACCGCTCTGGCCATGCGACGGCAGCCAAGCCGTCGCAACCCGCCCCTGCCCGGCCGGCGGGTCGGGACCGCCGCGACGGAGGCCTCTGGATGAACCCCCACGAGCTGCACACGTGCTTCGGCATCTGTGAATTCGACCGTATTTCGCCACCCTTACCGGCCCGGCAGCGGGCCGCCTACCCACCGGAGGTCATCAATGTCTCTGACGTCGTTACCGCCCCGGGTCGTAACCCGGGGCACACTCGGAGCTCTCGCAGCCGTGGCCATGACGGTCGGCGTGACATCGGCCGCTAGTCCCACCGCCGCTAGTCCCACCGTGGCCAGTCCGGCCGCGGCGAGCGCGGCGTCAGCCGGTCACGGGAGCGCGGCGTCGATCAGCTCCGAGCCCTGGGGCAGCACCACCGAGGGCGCAGTGCAGCGCTGGACGCTGACGAACCGGCACGGGGTACGGGTGCGGGTCCTCACCTACGGCGGGATCCTGCAGTCAATCGATGTCCCCGACCGGCGCGGCCGGCTGGCGAACGTCACGCTCGGTTTCGACAACCTGGCCGACTACGTGGCCAAGAGCCCGTACTTCGGTTCCATCACCGGCCGGTACGCGAACCGGATCGCCAGCGGCCGGTTCACCCTCGACGGCACGACGTACCAGTTGCCGATCAACAACGACCCCAACAGCCTGCACGGCGGGACCGTCGGCTTCGACAAGCACATCTGGTCCGCGACGCCGTTCCGCGACCACGGCTCGGTCGGGCTCGTCATGCGGTTCACCAGCCCCGAGGGCGACCAGGGCTACCCGGGCCGGCTGGCCACAACGGTGACGTACACGCTGACCGATGACAACGGCATCCGGATGGGCTACAAAGCCACCACGAACAAGCCGACGGTCGTCAACCTGACCAACCACGCCTACTTCAACCTGCAGGGTGAGGGGACCGGCTCGATCGAGGACCACCGACTCCTGCTCAAGGCCAGCCGCTACACGCCCGTCGACCCCACACTGATCCCGACCGGGGAGGTGGCTCGCGTGGGCGGCACCCCGATGGACTTCCGGCACGCCACGGCCATCGGTGACCGCATCCGCGACGGCTTCGAGCAACTCGTCATCGGCCGCGGCTACGACCACAACTGGGTGCTCGACCGTCGCCGCACGGGTCCTGGTGCCGGTCTCGAGCTCGCCGCCCGCCTGAGTGACCCGACCAGCGGCCGCGTGCTCAGCGTGCTGACCACCGAGCCCGGTATCCAGTTCTACTCGGGCAACTTCCTCGACGGCACGCTCGTCGGCACCAGCGGCCGGATGTACCGGCAGGGGGACGGCCTCGCTCTTGAGACCCAGCACTACCCAGATTCCCCGAACCACGCCGACTTCCCGTCCACGGTGTTACGACCCGGCCAGGTGTACCAGAGCACGACCGTCTACCAATTCGGCGTCGAGCACTGACGCCTCAGCCCATGCGCAACGAGTGGTGAGGAGAGCAGGATGGACAAGGTTGATTCCACAGTTGATCCCGTGGTCGAGCAGGCGATCGACACGCTCGGACTCAGAGGCCTGACGCGCCGGCGGTTGCTCGGCGGGGCCGGCCTGGCGAGCGCGTCGCTGGCAGCCACGGCGCTGCTGTCGGCCTGCAGCGACGACTCGGACGGCAACGAGTCCGGAAAGGCGACCGGCGCGAACGCCGGTGCCGCGGGCGCCGCCGTCGGCAACTTCCCCGCGACGCCGAAGTGGAAGTTCGTGTTCGTCTGCCACGTCACGACGAATCCGTTCTTCACGCCGACGCAATACGGCGCCGAGGACGCGTGCAAGCTACTGGGCTGCGAGTTCCAGTGGACCGGTTCCAAGGACTCGATCGTTGCGGAGATGGTGAACGCCACCAACACCGCGGTGACGGCCAAGGCGGACGGTCTGGCCCTGGCCGTCGTGGACAAGACCGCCTTCCGCGAACCGGTCAATAAGGCTCTGGACGCGGGCATTCCGGTGGTCTCGTACAACGCCGACGGCGCCCGGGACGACGTCGGCACCAACCGGCTCGCCTACATCGGGCAAGGGCTGTACGAGTCGGGGTACGCCCTCGGGCAGCGGGCGCTGACTCAGATCGACGGCGGCGACGTCGCAGCCTTTATCGCCACCCCCGGGCAACTGAACATCCAGCCCCGGATCGACGGAGCGCAGGCGGCGATCAAGGAGTCGGGCAAGTCGATCAACTTCAAGGCGGTGGCCACCAATGCGGACATCACCAAGGGGTTGTCAATCATCGACGCCTACGTTCAGGGTCATCAGAACGTCTCCGGGCTGCTGGCCGTGGACGCCGGTTCGACGCAGAGCATCGGCCAGGTGGTGAAGAAGTACGACCTGCGCAGCAAAGGGCTCAAGGTGGCCGGCGGGTTCGACCTCGTGCCCGAGACGCTGGCCTCGGTGAAAACGGGCGACCTCGACTACACCATCGACCAGCAGCCCTACCTGCAGGGTTTCCTGCCGGTGCTGGCGCTCTACCTCTACAAGCTCAGTGGCGGCCTGATCTCGCCACCGGTCACGAACACCGGCCTCCTCTTCGTCACGAAGGACAACGTCGGCCCCTACCAGACGACGAAGACCCGCTACCAGGGCTCCAACGAGGCGCCCAAGCTTGTGGAACGTAGCGGCGCCATCGCCCACGCCTAGTCTCCGAATCCCGGGAAGGAACAGGCGTGAGCACTCCGCAACTGAACCGCCCCTCGGCGCCGGTGCGCGACAACGACAGCGGCGCCGAGCGGGCGCCTATCTGGCCCCGCAGGCTGGGCCGGCTGGGCGGGTCCTTTCTATTGCGCCGGGAGGCCAGTGTCCTGGTCGTCCTCATCGGGCTGATGGTGTACTTCCGGTTCTCCTCCGAGTTCTTCCTGGACCGCCCGAACCTCGTCAACATCGCCCAAGCCTCCGCGCCCGGGGCAATCGTGGCGGTGGGGATCGTCCTGCTCCTGGTCAGCGGGGAGATCGACCTGTCGGTCGGCATGGTGTTCGCCATGGCGCCGTTCCTGATGCACTATGCCGCCGACTTCTGGGGCGTGCCACCCATCCCGTCCATCCTGCTCGCCATCGGGCTCTGCGCGATGGTGGGCCTGTTCAACGGCATCGTGGTGTGCCTGCTCAAGGTCCCGTCGTTCGTCACCACGCTGGGCACGTTCTACGTGCTTCAGGGCATCGTGCTGACGACATCGCACGCCTACCCGGCGGAGATCCCGCCCAGCATGGAGGGCAGGATCCGGTCGTGGCTCGGCGCGGCCGACTGGGCCTCGCTGATCTGGTGCCTGGCGATCGTGGCCTGCTTCCACGTCGTGCTTACCCGCACCCGGTGGGGCATCTACACGGTGTCGGTTGGCGGCAACCTCGTCGGCGCCACGGAGGCCGGCATCAGGGTGAACCGAGTCAAGATCGGCAACTTCATGATCACCAGCGTGCTCGGTGCGATGGCCGGGATCATGGAGGCGTTCCGCGTTCACACCATCGATCCGAATCTGGGCGGCGGCACGGGGGTGACGTTCACGGCGATCTCGGCCGCAGTGATCGGCGGCACGGCGCTCGCCGGGGGTTCGGGGACGGTGATCGGCGCGCTGCTCGGCGCTGTCCTCCTCGCCGTGCTGCAGAACGGGTTCAACCTCATCGGGATCAGCGCCAACCCGTTCTTCCTCATCCTGGGTGCCGCGATCCTCATCTCGATGATCGTCAACCAGTACCTCGCGCGACTGAGACGCTCAGGAGGCTCCTGATGTCCCCGGCAACCAATCCGACACCCGACTCAGGAGCGGACGTACCTGGCGCCGACGTGGCTACCCCGTCGGAGACCGACCCCGCGACCGGCCCCTCGACGGACAACGTGTTCGAGCTCCAGCACGTGGCAAAGCATTTCGGGGCCGTGGTGGCGCTGTCCGACGTCAATCTCCGGCTCGGCCGCGGCGAGGTCCTTGGGCTGCTTGGGGACAACGGAGCCGGCAAGTCGACCCTCGTCAAGGCGTTGTGCGGGTTCCACCGGCCGGACTCCGGCCGGATCCTCCTTGATGGCGAGCTGATCGCCCTGCGCAGCGTCGACCACGCACGCTCGCTCGGGATCGACATCGTCTACCAGGACCTCGCGCTGGTGAATCAACTGTCCGTGTACCACAACATGTTCCTCAACCGTGAGCCGGTTCGCTTGCGGCTGCTGCGGAACCGGACGATGCGGCGGCTGGCCGACGAGCACTTGAAGTCGATGGGGATCAGCAACATCGGCGACGTCGGGGTCGAGGTAGCCAAGCTGTCCGGCGGTCAGCGCCAGGCGATCGCCGTCGCGCGGGCGGTGTTTTCCGACTCCAAGGTCCTGCTGCTCGACGAGCCGCTGGCCGCGATGGGGGCGAAGGAGGGGGCCCTGATCCTCGACCTGATCCAGGATCTGCGCGCCAAGGGCCGGGTCTCTATCATCGTCATCGCCCACAACTACGGACAGATTCTCGAGGTCTGCGACCGGGTCAACGTGCTGCAGCACGGCCGGATCACCTTCGACAAGCCCGCCTCCAGCACGTCCCTGACCGAACTGACCGATCTCATGGTCACCGAGTACCGGAAGGCGCGAAAGCAACAGAACCTGGAGGCTGGATGATGGATGGTGTTGAAGCACGCCCGGGCGCGGTGTGGGGACTTGGCCGCGAAGGATTCTCCGATGGTGGATCGGTGTGGCTTCAGCTGAGGCAGTGAACTGTCGATCTTGGTTGTTGCCCCACGGCGTACCGCCGCCGTCCGGCGTGCACACCTCATCGGGGTGTGCTGAGAGACCGGTTCGCGGCGCCCAGGCGTGCTTGAGAGGGATCCCATCATGAGCGGTAACCGAGCAGGTTCGGGTGCTCGCGCACGCCTGAGTTCCCTGAGCGTGAACGTGAAGATCGTGTCCGTACTGGTGGTGGCCCTGCTGGTGGCGGTGGTCGTGGGGATCCTGGGTGTGCAGAAGCTGAGCAGCACGAACTCTGGCGCTCAGCAGCTGTACGGCAACATCGCCAGCGTGTCGGCGATCGGACAGTTGCGCACGGTGGTGGTCAAGACCCGGATGGACGCAGCGATGCACGTGATCTCCCAGGACGCGGCGAGCGCGACGAAGTTCCGGGCAGCGATTTCCGATGACCTGACGGTTTTCGACACGGTGATGGCAAGCTACAAGGGAAACCACTTCGCGTCGGATCCGGCGTTGGTCACTGCTGTCGAGGCCGGTTTCGCCGCGTACACCGTCATTCTCAACACGAAGATGATCCCCGCCGCGGAGAAACACGACCTCGCCGGGTGGGTGCGTATTCGCGACGCCGAAGTCCTCCCGATCATGAACAAGGTCGGAGCCGACTTGGCGACCATGCAGGTCGCCGAGGCGGACGCCGCCAAGCGAGAAGCCGCTCAGACGCAGTCGACCTACGCCTCCAGCCGAACGACCGTGATCACCATCCTCGTGCTGGGCGTCCTGCTGGCACTGGCACTGGGACTGTTCGTCGCTCGCGGGATCATCGGGTCCCTGAACCGGGTCAAGGCTGTCTGCGAGGCGCTGGCGACTGGTGACCTCACCCGTAGCGCCGGTCTGGCCAGTCGGGACGAGGTCGGCCAAATGGGCCAGGCCCTGGACACCGCCATGGGCATCCTTCGAGAGACGATCGGCACCATCAGCGGATCCGCTACGTCCCTGGCTGGGGCTTCAGAGGAGATGTCCAGCGTCTCCACGCAGATCGCATCCTCGGCGGCGGAGACCTCGGCGCAGGCCCAGACCGTGTCGGCGGCCGCGGAGCAGATCTCCCGCAGCGTCGAATCCGTATCGGCGGCCAGCGAGCAGATGGGCAGTTCCATCCAGGAGATCGCCCGCAATGCCAACGACGCAGCCTCGGTCGCCGCCGAAGCGGTCGCCATCGCCAGCGCAACAAACGACACCGTGACCAAGCTCGGTGAGTCCTCCGTGGAAATCGGGAATGTGATCAAGACAATCACCTCGATCGCGGAGCAGACGAACCTACTGGCGCTCAACGCGACCATCGAGGCCGCCCGGGCCGGTGAAGCGGGCAAGGGATTCGCGGTCGTGGCCACTGAGGTGAAGGAGTTGGCTCAGGGGACCGCTCGGGCGACCGAGGACATCGCCCGCCGGGTGGAGGCCATCCAGGCGGACACCTCCGGCGCGGTCACGGCGATCGGGCGGATCAGCGCGGTGATCGCGCGGATAAGTGAGTTCCAGACGACGATCGCCTCCGCTGTGGAAGAACAGACCGCGACGACCGGAGAGACCAACCGCAGCGTCGCCGAGGCCTCCACCGGGGTCCAGGACATCGCCAGCACCATCACCGGGGTCGCCGACTCCGCCAGCATCACCAGCCAGGGCGTCAGCGACGCGCAGCAGACCACCGCCGAACTCGCCCGGATGTCCAGCGAGCTCACCGATTTGGTCGGCCGATTCCGGTACTGACAGATGCCGGTAGGGATCGTTGATGATGGCCCGCTCGAGGATCCGAAAGGCGGTCGCGGGTGCCGAAAGGCTCTTCAAGCTCCTTGCCCGGCCGCTTGAGCGCGTCGCGGGTGTCGGACGGTGCGCGATCCGTCGTGCCGGGCGGCACGTCGCGCAGCCGGTGCTCTTGCAGGACATGATCCTCCACGACCGGAGGCGTTCGATTCCCATCCATTCCCGTTCGGCCGTCCTTTCACGCTCGCGTGAATGGTCTTGTCCGAACTTGCGAGGTGTTCGAAGCTGCTCTCGGCGTGCAGGCCGCTGATGGGCGGGCTGCTTACGCACCGCTCGCCCTTTGTTTAGTTTGCCCTGGGGCGAGCACGAACCCGGTCACACAGAACGGTTTTCGAAATCACCCGACGTGGAGGATCCATGCAGCACGAAGTGAACGGACGGATGCGGCGGGCCGTCGCCGCCGGCGCGATTCTGGCCGCGCTGGTCGGTGGCGGGGTCGCCACGGCCAGCGCCGCGAGCGCCGCCGAGCTCGACGGAACCCTCAATTCCGGCGAGTTCGGCCTGTACTACCTCTCTGGGCAAAGCAGTTCGGTGTTCGACTCCAGGCTTGGCGACCAGGACTTGTCGAACAATAACTTCCCGAACACGGGAACGCGTGCCAACGACAACACGCGGTCGTACCGCAACCGGGACACGCGCACTTGGTGGGTCTACACCGCGCTCAACGGTGGGGGCAGCGAGTACGGCATCGGGCCGGGCTCCGCGAGCAACTTCAACGCCACGTTCAGCGACAAGGTCTCGTCGCTCTTCCCGTACCGCGTGCTCTAACCCGAGAACGCTCCGACGGCGCGGGATCTGACGCGCCCCGGCGGGTCGCGGGGCCCTGCCCCATCGCAGCCGGTCGGGGCGCCGTCGACCCCGGGGGTGGCTCTGGCGATCGCGCGGCTGTCGGCGCTCTCACGAACACCGCAGTGTCCTTGTCTGATGTCCCCGGAGGAAGGCAATGTTTGCGCGACCCCCCGCTCGCGTCGCGCCGTTCTCGGCGCGTCGGCGCTTCTCGCCGCGGCGGGCCTGGCCCTGATCAGCGCCTGCTCCACTGGTAGCGCAGGTCCGGCCGCGACGGCGCCCGCGGAACCCCGGGTGGCGGCCGTCCCGGTGATGACCGACGGGCGCGGCCGGTTGCCCCTGCGGGACTACACGCTGACGGTGCAGCAGGTCGTGATGATCGATCGGGCCCGGTTGACCCTCATCGATCGCTGCATTCAGAGATTCGGGTTCCGGTACCGGCTCCGGCTTCCCGATCAGCCGGACGACGGCGGTCTGGGACGACGGTACGGCGTCCTGGATCCCCAACAGGCCGCAGAACGCGGCTACGCGCATGTCTCGCCGGAGCAGCCGGTCGATCCACCGTTGACCGAGGTCCAGAGGACGGCGTTGTTCGGTGGCGGACAGCCCACCATCGACGGGGTCGCCGTCCCCCCGGGTGGCTGCCTGGACGACGCCAACCGGGTCCTGCAGGCCGGCCTGCCCGACGGAGCGGACCTCGACCTGGGCCAGAAGCTGATGGTCGAATCGTTCGCCCGGTCACGCCGGGACACGCGCGTGCTGACCGTCGTCGGCCGCTGGTCGCACTGCATGGCCGATGCCGGGTACCGCTACCCGACCCCGCTGGACCCGCTCGGTGATCCGGCCTTCACGAAGCACCCCGAGGCCGGGATCCCGGTGGCCCGTGCCGACGTCCGCTGCAAGCAGGAGACCAACCTGACCGGCATCTGGTTCGCGGTTGAATCCGCGTACCAAAAAGCGTCGATCGAGCAGAATGCGGCCGCTCTGCGGCGGACGAGGCAGGCCCTGGACACCCGTCTGACGTTCGCCGCGGACGTGCCGTCGTGATCGTCCACCGCTCAGGGACCGACGTGTCGAACTGGTGTTCGAGTAGCGCTAGACTGGCGTTCGGGTCGAGCCACGAGCGTTGAACGCTTGAGAGGTTGGCCATGGTTGCTGTCCCGCGGTTTGCCCGAGCCGTTCCCCAGGGCTCGGTGACGCGTCCCGAGGTGGGGATCCGGGTGGTGGCCCGGTTGCGCTGGGCGCACGGACAGGACATCGATGTGCCGGCCACGGCGATCGCCTGGACGCAGCAGGCGGTCGAGATCCGGTGGCAGTACCAGGACGAGATCCGCACGGACTGGATCCCGACCGGTGACGTGCGCCGGAACCTGGACGACCCGGTGGACGAATCGCACCTGCCGCCGACGTCACGCGGGCAGCTGAAGAAGAATCGCTGGTGACCAAAGCGCGGTCCGTGAGGAAAGAGCAGTGGCTACCGCGCGGGCAGTTTCCGCGCCAGCGCGTATCCGGCGGGCACCCGCTCCTCCGGCCCGGGCTCCCGCAGGCCCAGGTAAAGCACGCTGAACCCGACGTCGAAGAGTCGCCGGCGAACCTCGGCCAGTGAGTAGCGGTAGGCCGCGGCGGCCCGATGGTCGTAGGGCTCGGTCGCGGCGGCGGGATCCGCCATGGACAGGAAGCCCAGCAGTACGTGCCCGCCGGTCCGGACGGCGGTGAACGTCGTCACCATCAGCGCAGCCAGTTCCTCGGGCGCCGTGTGGATGATGGAGTACCAGAACAACGCGTTACCGACGGCGTCCGGGCGCGCCTGCAGGAACGACGCCATGGAGTCGACCTGGAACTCCAGCTGCGGTGACCGACTGCGGGCGATGCGGATCATCTCGGCCGACACATCGACACCCATAACCCTGTTCCCAGCCTGGGCGAGATGCGCCGCAATCCGCCCCGGTCCGCATCCCAGGTCGACGACCATCTCGTTGCCGGCATCCCGACAGAGCTGGCCGAAGTGGTCGATGACCCACCGCTCGGTGGCGTCTGCGGAGATCTGGTCCGCGTACAGGGCCGTATACCGCTCGGCCACCGCGTCGTAGGCAGCGCCCACGGACGCCTCGGTCAGCACCACCCGACCCTAGCGCTCGGCTGGGTCCGTGGGGCCCGCGGAAGCGGACAGGGCGCTATTCCATGAACCTTGGTATGGCACCTCTGAGGGTGCGGCGGCCCGCAATGTCGCCTCGATGGTCGGCCAACCCAGGCCGGGTGGGAGGCCGATCATCAGGATGTCGACCGCACCGTCCCAGCGTTCCAGGTTGTCGCGGACCTGATCGGGCGTGCCGTACGCGGTGAACTGGTCGAGGACGACCTGGGCGTCGTCCGGCACGATGCCATGGGCCGGACTGGGACGCGGATTCGCTGCGCGGATGGCCTGAACGGCGTCGCCGTAGCCCTGGTTGGCGACCACCTCGGCGTACCCGTCGCCCATCGCGCACAGATACCAGGCGGTGGAGCTTGCTACCAGAGACCGGGCCGTGCCGGCGTCGTCGTCTGCGACGGTCATCGGACCGGCAGCGACGGTGAGTGGTGTGCTCCAGCGGCCGGTGGCTGCTCGTATCCGGTTGAGTTCCGGTACCTGGTTGGCGATTCGGTCGCGCGCGACGAACAACGGAAACCAGCCATCGGCCAACTCGGCGGCAACCTGGACGGTGTGGTCGCCGGTGGCCGCGAGCCAGATCGGCAGATCCGGTACTGGCGGCTGGCCGAGGCGGAGCGGCCGCGCGGTGGATGCGGAATCCAGCCGGGCACGTTCACCCGTCAGCAGCGTACGGACCTTCGTGGTGACGTCCCGCAGTTTCGCGGCGGGATGGACGAAGGTCAGATCGTGGAACCCCTCGACGAGTGCTTTGGTGCTGGCGCCGAGTCCGAGGATGTAGCGACCTCCCGAGATCCGGTGGAGCGTCGCGGCGGTCATGGCGAGCGTGCCAGGGGTGCGTCCCCAGACCGAGAGGATGGCGGACACGACCGTGATATGTCGCGTGCGCAGGACGATTTCGGTAGCCATGAGGGTGGAGTCCAGTCCCCAGCCCTCGGGCACGGCGAACACCTCATAGCCCAGCTCGTCGGCGAGCTGGGCGGTCCGCACGATGATGTCGGGGCGCGTCTCCATCGGTGTCAGCGCGACGCCGCGGCGTTTCATGGTCATTCAGGTGTCCCTCGGCTGTTCGTTTGTGGCCGCGTCTCCGACATCGCTCCGGGTTCGGTTGGTTGACGCGGTGTTGAACCGGGCCGCGGAATCGTGATCCACAGGGCCGTGGCCGCCGCGAGCACTTGGCCATCCGGGCCGAGAAGGGCTGCGCCGGCGGTGAGTTTGCGACCCTCCCGTCCGAGCGGCCAGGCGACCACACGACACTCGTCACCGGCGTTGGGCAAAGCGGCCACGTTGGCCGTCATCCGGCCAAGCACGACCGCGGTGTCGGCGGCCAGTTCGGCCGCCCCCGCGGCGGCGAGCCCGCTGGGGCAGTCGAGTGCCGCCCAGACCACCTCCGGCCAGACTCGGCCGTCCGGGCCGGCAACCGAAGAGTCGGGCGTCCACGGCGCGGCGTACACCGCAGTACCTGCGACCGGTCCGGGGAGGATCCGCAACCCATCGGCCGGACCACGGGTCGGCCCGCAGACAAAGCAGCCCGGGAACACCGGGTCGGCGTAGTAGGGGGCGGTGCCGGCAGCGGCGCGGGCCTGCACGGCGCTCACGTCGGCGGGTACTACCAGCGCGACGTCGATCGCAGCCGGGCGCGCCTCGGCGAGCAACGTGTCGCCGTCGCTGAGGACCAGGCCGTCTGCGTCCCGGCGAACGGTCAACGCTCGCTCCAGCGGCAGCGGGCGGCGCAGCGTCACCTCGGCTGCGCCGTCAACCAGGGCAGCGAGCGATCCACAGCCGAAGCCGCCGTTGGCTACCCCAGGTGGACCACAGAAGCGCTGCGCGAAAAACAGTTCAGCGGGCGCAGCCATGTGGTTTCCTTCGCGGTCGGCACGGGTCGTCCGGTCGACGGTAGGCCAGACCGACCCGGGCTGTCAGGCGGGGAAGTACGCCAGCTGGTACCTCAACCCGGTACCTCACCGCCCCGCGACTGGCGGATCCACCACGCGGCAACCTGCACGCGGGAGGTAACCCCGAGCCGTCGGCGGATCCGTTCGACGTGACCCTCGGCCGAGCGCTCCTCGATCCCGAGCCGCTCGGCGATCTGGCGGTTGGTCAAGCCCTCCGCAATCAGCGCCGCGACCTGTGACTGCCGCGCGGTGAGCGGGCTCGGCCCGCTCGCGGACCAGGCCGGCAGCGGTTGGTTCGCGGCCTCGCCGAGGAACTCCAGGATTGCCCTGACAACCGACGCGGCGTCGCCGGCATGAGCAAAGTGGCTTCTGCCGGGGAGCGATACCAGCCGGGCGTCGGCGATCCGGACGGCGAGGTCCCGTCCCAGGCTGTACGGAATGGCCCGATCCGCCTCTCGGTGCAGGACCAACGTCGGTGTGCTGATGCGGTCCAGCAGGTCGTCAACCCGGACCTCGTAACATTGCGCCAGCAACTGACAGGCAACTTCTGTCGATGCGGAACCGCGCTGTAGCTCAGCGAATTGCGCCTTCATCGCCGTGCTGCCGTCGGGCAGGAAGATGTTCGCGAGCACGTCTGAACCGAGTCCCCAATGGGCTCGAACCAAGTCGAGCATCGCCGCGCGGACCTCCACCGACGCGATCAGCCGGCCGTCGGCGTAGCCGCCATAGACGACCAGCCGCTCGACCCGCGCCGGTTGCCGGGCGGCGAATGCCAGCGAGACGGGCGCGCCCACGGACATGCCGAGCAGGTCGAAATGCTCCAATTCCAGATGGTCGACGACCGCCTGTAGCACCGTCAGGTCGGTGTCGAGCGTCGGCCGGCCCGTCCACTCATCGGACAGCCCGCAACCCGGCTTGTCGTAACACACCACAGTCCGACACGCGGCGAGCGGAGCATAGAACGCTCGGACCGCAGGATCTCGCCACATCAACTCGAGATGCCCGATCCAGCCCGCCGGCACCACGAGCGCGGGTCCGTGACCGACCGTCGCGTACGCCACCCGCACCCCAGGAGCGGCTTCGCAGAAGCGGATTTCTTGCCTCAGCTCCGGGTCGTCCAGGCCGCTCGGCGGCGACTGACGCATCGCGGGCCTCCACGGTCGACGGGCAACACAGGACGGCTCAATGATGCATCGCCGCCGCGCATGATGTAGCTGGTGCCGAAATTTGTGGATGATGGTGTCCTGCCGGAAAGAAATCAGCCGGTGCTGGACATGTGCCAGGGTGGATGTTGTGAGCCCCGACCATCGGCGGGCGAAGTTTGAAGCCATTGCGCCAGCTCTCATTGAACCCATCCGGCGGTTCCTCGCCCGGCGGACCGACGCCGCTACCGCCGATGATGTGCTCTCAGAAACGCTCTTGGTCATCTGGCGGCGGCTGGACGACGTTCCCGCAGAACATCTGCCGTGGGCCTATGGGGTGGCGCGACACTGTCTGGCCAATGCGCATCGGGCCCAGCGCCGTCAGGAACGCCTGCTGGCCAGGATCACGATGCTGGATCGGCCCTCGGACATCAGTCGCGTCTCGGGCGCCCTCGAGGATCAGGTTGGTGAGGCCATGGGGCAGTTGCGGCCCGATGAGGCTGAGGTCCTTCGGCTCTCGGTCTGGGAGCAACTGGGACCGACGGAGATTGGACAGGTCCTGGGCCTGTCAGCGAACGCGGTGAGCATCCGTCTGTACCGGGCACGAAGAAATCTGAAGACCGAACTGCGAAAGCTCGCTCCTCCGGGCGGACATGAAGAGTCGACAAGAGGGAGGTTGCCATGACCGACGACGACCTGGAAGCACTGCTACGCCAGGCCGATCCGGCGGCCGACTTGGCGCCGCTGACTTCCCTGCGCATCACTCATCTGCTGGAGGACACCATGAGCACCGACATCCAGACCACGCCCCACACCCCTGCCCCGGCTCCTCGTCGCGCTCGCGTCGGGCTGCTCGTCGCGGCATCGGCAGCACTGCTCCTGGCCGGAGCGGGATACCTTTCACTCGGCGGCTTCGGCCACAGCCCGGCCTCGGCCACCAAGCACGATCAGACGGCGACTGTTACCCAACTCACGGTCGGCGGGGCTGCCGTCAAGTGTGCCGCCCCCACGAGTGAGGTCCTGGCCACGGCTCAAGTTGCCTTCGAGGGCACCGTGCGCACCGTCGATGGTGGTGTTGTCACCCTCGTCCCGTCGAAGTTCTTCGCCGGCCCGACGACGGATACGGTCAAACTGGCTCAGACGGACGGAGCTTCGGACGTTCTCCTTGGGGGATCGAACACCTTCAAGATCGGTAGCACATATCTGGTGGCGGCCAATGATGGTCAGGTTCAAGCGTGTTACTCGGGCGAGGCGACCCCCGAGCTTCAGAGCCTGTACGACGAGACCTTCTGATCTGAGGACGAGATCCCACCCCGACCTACCGCCTAGATCGGGAAGCGGCCGCGGCTCCAATGCCAGTGCCGGCCGGCCTTCAGGTGCTCGACGGTCGCGCGCTGGAGCACGGTGCGGCGCGGCAGTTGGTCGAGCGGCGTGGTCAGGGTGCGGAACACGAACCGCAGCACCTCGACATCGGCGTCCAGCCCTTCCGGCTCCTCGGAGGGCTCCAGCTCGAACCTCTGCTGGAACCGGACGATGTTGGAGTCCCTGGGCAGGTACTCCAGCAGCTGTGGGTCGAGCAGCCACGAACCGCAGGCGAACGCCGTGTAGCGCTCGTCGGGAAAGTGGCGCGGGAAGAACGCGCGGGCCTCATCGAGCGACGCCGCGACCGCCTCCGGGGTCATCGGCCCCGAATCGGGGATGTGCAGGTCGATGGCGGTGTCGCCGCGCTGGTGCTGCAGCCGGCCCAGCTCGTAGATGCCGCCGCGCGCGTGCAGCGTCAGCCAGCTCTGCATGACCGGCCAGCCCTCGCGGTGCATCCGCCGGTCGATCGCGAGATTGCGGCCCAGGTCCGCGAGCGTCGCCCAGGACACTGCATCGGCGATGCCGTGGTCGCGGTGGTATCTCATGGCGACGTCGACCAGGGCCAGGTACGCGTACACGTAGAGATGCCGCCACGCGGGGCCCCGTTCGCGCGGTAGTTCCGGACCGGGCGACAGCCAGCCGTGGCCCCCGAGATCGGCGCGGACCAGGGCGATCGAGCGGTCGAGCAGCCAGCGCAGCTCCGGAATCCACCGTGCAGAATCGGCGTCGGGCCAGCCCGCCATGATCTCGGCGGCATCGTCCGGCCGCACCGCGAGCCGGTCGAGGATCGCGGGCACGTCGGCCTTGGCGGGCAGCGGAGCCGACGGCCGGTCGCCGGCGAGCCGGTGCACGCGGTCGACGTCCTCGACGGGTACCCCGAGCCGGGCAGCGGTGTCGTCCAGATCCACGCGGATGACCGTACCGGCCGGTGTCGATCTGGGTTGGGCGCCCTTGTTCCACCTCTACGATCTGCTGCATCGCGGCCGCGGCCTGCTGCTGATTTCACCTGAGCAGTGGCGACCGGTCGGCTTCGACCTCCTCCAGCGTCCACGAAGAGTAGAGGAGCGAACCGATATAGGCCCCAGCATCCGAGTAAGCCGAGGCTCCCGAATTACGCGTCGGAATAATCGGTTAGGGACACGACGTGCTGGGGGTTGATCACTTGCAGAGTGCCCGGCCTGCGTATACCCATCGGCAGCGTGATCAATCCTCCTTCCTTCAGCGCCGTATCAAGGATCTTCACGAGCTCCGGGAAATCGACCAGCACGCGGTAGTCGCTGCCGTCGGTCATCTTCATGGAGTTGTAATCCAGACTCATCCTGATCTCCTTATAATTTGGGTCGGTCAGGACCCAATCCCAGCCGTCAGAGGCGACCAGCGCGACGCAGAATCGCGTCGTGCTGTTCGGTTCCACCAGGTCCGCTGCCGAATCCGCTCAGGAAGTACCAGATGAACTTGCCCAGTAGCAAAGCCAGGACGACGCCCGGGACGATCGAAAGAATGTTCGCCAGCGGGCTGATCACGGGTATACCCAGCATCGCGATGAGGGTAAGGCCTACCGCCGCAGCGAACCATTTCCACACCGGAATACCGAACATCACGTCTCCCCAATAGGCAGCCTCAGCGTTTCGTTCACGCTAGGACTGGTGAGCGCATGCGAACCGCACTTTGCCGGATTTGGCTATGTATTGTCAGGGAATTGCCCTCTATGGCGGATGAAGATCTCAAACCTTCTCTCCTCGTTACGGCGGCGTTGAGCGGCCGCCTCGTCCGTCAGTAGCGAGTAGCCGGCATCGGCGCAGACACACCCCGGAGGTCGAGGGCAATGAGCAGTGCGGCGGAATTCGTGGCGACCGGCGCGGCGGAGGGCGAAGAGGGCACGGAGACCTCGGCGGCGACGCCCGATGAGGAGCAACCGGCGGCGCAGACGGACAGACCGGACAACACCTCGGACGGACCGGAAGGCGCGGGAGAGGACGAGCCACTCAGCGCGCTGCGCCGTGAACTGGCGGGTCTGAGCGCCAAAATCAGTCGTTTCCACGACGTCGTGGACCGGTTGCATGCGGAGAACCAGGACCTGCGCGGCGGGCAGCTCGACCGGATCGTCGATCCGATATTGCGTGATCTGGTCAAGCTGGCTGGTGACTTCCGGCGACGCAGCCAGACGTGGCAGACCGGTCGTGCCGAGGCCGGTCCTGCCGACGTCGCCAAGGTGTGCCGGGACGTCGCCGAGGACGCGGACATGATCCTCGAGCGGCACGGAGTCGAGGCGCTGGTGCCCGAGCCGGGGACCCACTTCGACCGCCGGGACCATCGGGCGGCCGGTGTCGAGCCGACCGCGGACCCGACGCTCGACGGGACCATCGCCGAGACCCGCCGGCCCGGCTACCGATTCGGGGCGCGGGTCATCCAGTTCCCCGAGGTGGTCGTGCACCGGTTCGCGGCCGAGCCCTCGGTCGACCCGTGACCGGATCGGTCGAGAAGGTGTAGCGGCCGCGCCCGTTTGTCAGTACGTGGTGAAACGCCCACAAGCCACTCCGGCACGCGGGCACCCGACCAACCGCGGGAGGCGCTCATGGCCCACGTCTCGATCCCGGGCCAGCCGGCCCGAACGTCCCCGGGCGTCCCCGGGCGTCGGGCTGCCCCTGCGGGCTCGAGGTCGACGTGGACGCGATGATTACCGGGGTGGGACTAACTCTCACCGGGGTGCTGCTGCTCGGCTGGGTGGTGTATCGGCAGAGTGTCGGAGGGATGATCGCCCGCGCCGTTCCGATCGCCTGTCCCTTGTGCCACGACGCGTTTGAGGTCGGCAGGGCGGTGGTGCGGTGCGGGCTGGGCCATCTGCAACACCGCGATTGCGTGCCGCAGGGCGCGCGCTGCTCGGTGCCGGGCTGCATCGCCTCGATGCCCTGACTCGACGTGCCCTGACTCGACGTGCCCTGACTCGACGGCGAGGGAGCGGCGGGACGAACGGGCGGTCAGCCTTCTCCGAGCCGGGTGCGCTCGCCCACGAACGCGGACCAGACGTTCACGAGGCGGTCGGCCTCGGCCCGCTCAAGGACGATGCCGGCGCGGCCACCGTGGGCCAGCAGGTCCTCCGCGGTCAAGACCATGTCACGGCCGAGGAGCTCCCGGGCCGTCCGGACGTCCGGACGGTCGAGCGACCAATCGGAAACGTCGTCGAGGCATAGGGACGTCAGCAGGTACTCGCCCGCGGATCGATGGAATCCGGCGCTCAGCGTCACACCGTCGTCCACCTCGACGTCCGGGAGTCCCGGGTAGCACGTGACGAGTAGCCGGCGCGACGCGGCGTCGACGTCGACGGTCGCCTCCGGCGCCCGTCGCCAAGCGAGGTGCCGCACTGCCTCCCCGAACTCGGCCGGGTTGCTGGGAGGACCACTCGAGCGCACCCGGGGCGCGGAGGAGGGCTCCCGGCCGATCACCGGCGATCTCCCGTGAGGGCGGCGTTAGCTGGCGCTGTCGCAACGGATGTGGCGCAGGGGTATGACATGTGCCTCCCCTTCGTCCTGAGGCTCCTGATGCTACTTGTGCCGCGGACTTGACAAAAGGTGGTCATTTCCCTCGGTTGGGATACACCCGGGAACGATGTGGCGTTAATTCGGACGTACGGCAGCACGAAACGGGCTGCGCAGGGCAGATCAGGCACCGGACGCGGCCAGGGTGTGTGCCCGAAGGCTCGGTGTGGCGGACGAGGCGACGAGGGAGCAGATGTGATGGCTGGTGAGACTTGGACGCTGGTGCATCTCGCACAGCCGCACCGCGATCACGCCAAGCAGCCGTCCGAGCAGGCCTACCGCGCCATGGCCGAGTTGCTGGCTCGCCGGTTCCTGCACCTCACCCGGCGGGAGCGGGCCTACCAGGTGCACCTCGGGGCGGAGTGCGACCCGGACTGTGACCTGTGCTGGGACATCGCGCTCAACCACGTTGTGTGGGCGGCGAAAAAGCTGCACAAGCACCTCGTGGCAGGACCTCCGGTGTCCGGCGGGGTGCCGGTCCGGGACTGGGTGACGATTCTGGACTGGGTGACATCGCCCATGTTGTGCGACACGCTGGTCGCCGACCTCCGGCGCGGGCTCTTTCACCGCCTTCAGGGCGACGACGAGCTGCTGCCGCTGGTGCACGCGGTGGCCACCCAGCTGCTGCCTTCGCTGGACAGCGCCCGTAGCCAGCGGCGGATGGTCGACTGGGTGTCCGGCCCGCGGCTCAGCGTCCTTGCGTTGCGCCAAGGCTGGTCGGTGCGGCCCCGCCGGGACGTCCAGGAGAAGGCCATGTTCGCGGTGGTACGTGAGCGGCATCCTCAGGGCCTGAAACTGCTGTCGGAGGTGCTGGCGAAGCTGGACCGCGGCGTCGTCGACCCCTTCCCGGACGTCATGGCCGACGGCGGCCCCGGCAGCGATGGCCTGTTGTGGGCGCTCATCAAGGATCTGCTCGGCGGCGACCAGACGCACGCCTGGTTCATGACCGAGGTGATGGCGCGCCAGTCCCACAACGAGTATCTCGCCCGCCGCCGCGACTTCAAACCGGCTGACGCCGTGTGCGTCGCCGATCGCGGCACGTCCTCGAGCAGCCTCGAGGACGAGGAGGGCGACCCTCGCTGACCCGTGCGCCGGCCCGGCACCGTGCGCGCCGGCGACTGCTGTGGCGAACGCGTCTCCCGCCGGTCGCATCTCCCTCTCCTCGCAACGTTGCTCTGTACCCGCTCTGGTACCGACAGACGGCGAAAGGTCGGCCGCGTCCGAGAATCCGCCGTCCGTCTGCTCCGGGCGAGGCCGCGCCCGCGGCCCGGAAGGAGGGCCTGTGTTCGGCTCCGGCCCACGGGACGACGGCGGCAGGTGCAACGAGCGCCCGCGGCGGGCGGCCTCAGTCACGGCCCACGAACCGCGACGTGCCGCCCGGCACGACGGATCGCGCACCGCACTCGTGCACCGGCACCTCGTTGGCGTCGCACCAGGCGTTGGCCGAGGCTGGATTGCCGAAGGACTGCGGCACGAGGCTCAGCCAGACCGGGAGGCCCGCGCAGGCACCGCGGGTGCCTTTGTCCTTTTTGATTCCGATGGTGGTGGGTCGCGCCGTCAGGGCGCCGAAACGGTCGCGCAGCGAGGCGTGGAAGGCCGCGATCTGGGCCATGGTGACGGAGCTCGTCTCCGCTCGGCCGTCTGGCTCCCAGCCAGGCCCGATGTCGACCTTGACCCCTGCGCACTTGCTGGAGACCTGCGGCACCCAGGTGCCGGCCAGTGCGGCGACCTGCCCCGCGTCCTTGGCGGCCTGCCGTCGCAGCTTGGCCTTGGCGTCGGTCTCGTCCAGCGCCGCGAGTGCATCGGGTCCGGTGGGTGGCGGCGTGGGTGCCTTCTTGGAGACCCCTGGATCTGGACGGGCGACCGGGGACCACACCTGCGTGGGCTGCAATCCTCCAGGCCCGGCGGGAACGAGGCCCGACAGCGTGGTCCCGGTCAGCGCGACCACACCGCCGCCCACAATCATGACGACCGACAGGGCCGCCAGAACCGTGGCCACCGCAGGCGGCAGCGACGGGGGTACGGACGGCGGTACTGGGCTGGTGGCGGTGGAATCGGTCTCCGGTTGTCCGGTATTCATGCTCGTTCTCCTCTGCTGACGTCGGGTGATGTCCGGTGAGCGCCGCCCGCCCCGGTGCGCACCGCGCGGATCGCCGCACCCGTCCCGGGGGCGGGGGGCGGCGCAGGCTCGCGGCGGCGACTGCGGCCGGACTCGTGGTCAGCAGCGCGGTGGCCGCCGCCTCGATCGTCCTGCCGGACCGGTCCGGTCCGGCGTCCGCCGTCCGAGCCGGGGCGGCGCCCGAGCCACCCGGCGCGGTTCTCGCGACGCCCGGCATCGGGACGCCGGACGCGCTCGCCCGCACGACGACCGCGTCGCCGGCCCGCGCCTGCGCCGACCGGGCCCGCGAACGCCTGTCCCGCCAGGACTGGGCGGGCCAGGTCGTCATGGCCGGGGTCCCGGTGGACGACCCCGCGAGCGCGGCCCCCACGGTGCGCCGGCATCGGCTCGGCGGGGTGTTCCTGGCCGGTCGATCGGACGCTTCGCCGACCGCCGTGCGACGCGCCGTGGACAAGCTTCGGGCGGCCGTCGGCGGGGACCTGCCGCTGCACGTGGCCGCCGACCAGGAGGGTGGCAAGGTGCAGACGTTTCATGGGTTCGGGTTCACGGACATCCCGTCCGCCGTCGAGCAAGGCGGCTGGGAGCCGGCTCGGCTGGCCGAGCGCACCAGGCGCTGGGCACGGCCTCTCGCCCAGGCCGGCGTGACGCTCGACCTGGCGCCCGTGGCCGACACCGTGCCGCGAGGGACCGCTGCTTCGAACCCGCCGATCGGCGGATTCGGTCGCCAGTACGGCGAGTCCGCAGCCGCCGTCGCCGCCGACGTGGCCGTGGTGGTCCGCGCGCTGCAGGAGAGCCGGGTGCAGGCCACGGTCAAGCACTTCCCTGGTCTGGGCCGGGTGCGGACGAACACCGACTCCGGCAGCGACGCGGTGGACCGGGTGGCGAACGTCCACGACCCGCACCTGGCGCCGTTCCGGGCGGCGATCGACGCGGGTGTGAGCGCGGTGATGGTCTCCTCGGCGCGGTATCCACGTCTTGACAACCGCTCTGTAGCCGCGTTCTCCAGGCCGATCGTGACCGGCCTGCTGCGCGAACGGTTGCGGTTCGGCGGGCTGGTCGTCTCGGACGACCTCGGTGCCGCGGAGGCGGTGCGCGCCGTCCCGGTCGGTGAGCGCGCGGTGCGCTTCGTCGCCGCGGGCGGTGATCTCGTCCTCACCGTCCGCCTGCAGGACGCGGCAACGATGACCCGCGCCCTGGGCGGGCAGGCACGGCGCTCGCCCGCCTTCGCGCGTCGGCTCGGCGATGCCGTGGGAAACGTGCTGGAAAGCAAGGCGCGCGCCGGCCTGCTCCCCTGCGCACGCGCTGCCGCCACAGAGCTCGCAGGGCACTGATGTCACGTGGGTCATCCGGTCGCGGCCTTCCTGTGCACTGATGTCTCTCGGAACAGACGGACGCGGTCAGGTGCCCGCTCGCCGGACGCGCCCGTCAGGCGTGCCCGTCCGCCTCCAGTCCGTGGCGCGGCCTGCGCGTGACCTCGAGCCACGGGTGACCGGGCGACGTCGCGGTGGAGCTCAGCGCGTGAGCCGGAAGCCGAAGGACCGACGGGACATCAGGGATCAGATGACGGTGGGAACCCGGGTGGTGGTCCACCAGGCGTAAAGGATGGCCGCGGTGACGACGATCATCACGGCCAGGACGACCAGGCCGAGCGCGATCCGGCGGGCTCGGATGATCGCCGGCGGTACGGTGCGCGGCAGGTGGTCGGTGGTCACGAGATCCTCCCTTTGACAAGCCAGAGCAGCGGGTCGCACGGGTCGTCGCTGCGGACCGGCCGCCCGGTGCGGGCACTGCGCCTGTCCTCGGGCCCGGGGCCGTCCAGCGCCGTGACGGCGAAGTACGACACGGTCGCGAAGGTGTTTGAGAGCGAAGCGACGAAGTTGCGCTGGTCCACCTGGTTCTCCAGCCAGGAGCTGACCGCCGTGGACCGGACGGCCCGCCGGTCCCCGGCGGCTGGCTCGGTCAGGCCGTCGTAGGGGTGGCCGATGCCATTGAGCTGCAGCAGGCCGTCAGACTTGGTGACCACGACGGCCACGCGGACGGCGCGCACCGCACGCCCGTCGCCCTCCCGCTCCCGGAGCGCCTCCGTAACCCGGCCGAGGATGGACTCCGGCTGCTCCGGCGACGGGCGCAGGCCGGCCAGCACGGTGGCGTTGGCCAGCCGCCGTACCGACGGCAGGCCGAAGGGGTCGACGACGAGCACCAGGCCCCGGCTGTGCGGCAGGAAGTGCCAGTTGGCCAGGCCCTCCACGCCCTGCAGCGCCTCGCCGGCCGGGTCGTACAGGTACATCAGGGTGCGGCCCGACGACCCCTCCCGCCCGAGGTAAACGTTGAAGGCGTGGATAGCGTCGGACGCGCGGGTCTTGAGGATCAGTGTCGGGTCGCCCGAGTGCACCGCCGCGCTGGCGGCAAGGAACCGCTGCTGGGCCCGTGGATCCGCGAATTCGAGGTCGTCCTCGGGCATCTCGGCGGCGCGGTCGAACAACCGGGCCACCGACGTGATCATGAAGGCGGTCTTGCCCGCGCTGGGCCCGGCTACCACCGGGATGTGGAACGTCGGCGCCGACAGGCCCTTGATCGGCAGTTCGTCGTCGCAGTGGCTGCATCGCGCGCGCAGGGCGAGCTTGCCGCCCACCAGCAGGGTCGGCAGGGACTCGCCGCACCGGCACACGCGCCGGAAGACGCCCAGGGTGCCGGGCATCAGCCGCTTGTGCTGCGACCCGCACGAGTGGCACTCGTAGACGGGGCGCGCGACCCGCTTGTGGCAGCGCGAGCACTCGATCGTGATGCCCCGGACCGACAGCGACAGCGACTCGAAGGCGCGGACCGATGCGGCCACCGCGACGGCGCCCACGTCGACCAGCACCACCAGGAGGCCGAACACGAGGGTCACGGCGAGCACCGCGAGGCCTCCGACGGCGGCGCCGGCGATGAGTGCGGCGATGCCGAGCAGGACCGGCAGGGCGACGAGCGCCTTCCACATCATCGAGGGGAATCTGTTCAGCAGCCCGAAGAGCATTCGGACGAGAGGCCGCCGCCGCGGTGCCGGTTCCGGGTCGAACGGGTCCAGGACCGCCGCCGGTCCGCCGAACAGCCGGGCGACGGTGGTCGTGGTCCCCTCGCCGACGACCCGCGCGTAGTCGCGCACGACCGGCCCGAGAAAGTAGTTACGGTAGGCGGGCTCGCCCGGTTCGCCGACGGCCGGTGGTTCCAGTCCGAGGCCCTCCAGGCCGGCGCTCATGTTGTGCCCGAGCGCGCGAGTGAACTCGAGCATCACGATACCGAATCCGGCGAGCATGAACAGCGGTGCCGTGAAGGCAGCCGCCCAGTAGCCGACCTGCAGCAGCAGTAGTCCGACGGTGATGTAGACAGCGGCGAGGATCAGGTAACCCATGGCGGCTCAGCCCTTCCGGGCCCACGGCAACGCGGCTGCGAGGCGCTGCGCCGTGCTGGGACGCTCGTGCTTGTCCCGCCACTTCTCCCAGGCTTCCTCCCAGGCACTGGCCGGCCCGCCGCACTCGGCCAGCAGCAGGTCCAGGTCGGCAGGCCGTCGGGCGAAGATCTTGGCGATCCGCTCCACGTCGCGGCGCCTTTTCGCGAGCACGGACGGCAGCACCCGGTGGACCAGGAGGTCGCGCCACCGGTTGTCGGGGACGGCCAGCCAGACCGCGGCCAGCCGGGCGACCTCGTCGGCACCGGCGGCGCGCGTCAATGTCGACGCGCGGTCCGTGTAGCGCACCAGCACGGACCTGTCCGCCGTGGGGGCGATCGCCCTGACCACCAGGTAGTGCCCGGCCGGCGGCAGTTGCAGCGTCCACCGGACGACCTGCTCGGTGAGCCACTCCTGCGCCGCGCTGGTGAGGGGCGACCCGCCGCCCACGAACTCCAGGGCGGCGACGGCGTGCCCCTCGCGCAGCGTTTCCGGCTCCTCGCTGAACGCGATGCCGCGGGCAATCGCCTCCAGTACCGGCTCGGTCGTCCGCGGCACGTCGTCCCAGTGGTCTCGGCGCAGGGCCACCGCCAGCCGAGCATGGTCGGCGCCAAGTTCACCGCGGGCCGCGTCCTGGGTCAGCGTCCCGAGGATGGCTGCAGGCAACTCCATCGCGGCGAGGTCGGCGCGCTCGAACGCGTCCAGCAGCCGCACAGCGTCCTCGACCGGCAGGCCGCCGTCCCAGAGCGCGCCGAGCGGGCGCAGGTCCTCCCGGTGCCGCCGGAGCGCCGGCACCAGCTCGCGTAGTGCGTCGACCCGGTCGACGTCGCCGTGCCGGGCACGGACCGTCAGTACCAGCCGGTGCACGTGGCTGCCGGTGGGCACGACCTCCGACAGCCGGCGGGACAGGGCGAGCGGCAGCCGGCCGATGAGCTCCCCGTCGTGCACCGGGGGGCGGTCGTCGAGCAGCTGTGCGATCGCCCGCAGGACGTCCGCGGTCACGGTGGTGCAGAAGGGCTCGATCCGGGCTTCGGGCACCGCGTCCGGGCGTCCCTCGCCGAGCAGCATGGGTAGCACGAGCCGGCGGGTGACGTCCATCAACTGGTCCGGGGGCATCGGCGGCCACCACGAGTCTGCGGGCGGCACCCCGTCGTCGAGGCAGGCCCGGGTGTAGGCCGCGGCGTAGTCGGACAGCACCTCCGCGGGGACGGCGGACGGCGGGGCCTCGCGCAGCACCGTGGCAATCAGCGCAAGGTCGGCCTGGGGCCGGCCGAGCCGGCCACGGACCTGCTGCCAAGCCCCGGTGGCGGCGCCCGCTCGGCTGGGCATCCGGGCAGCGACGAACCGCAGCGCACCGAGCAGCTCCGGGTCCGTGAGGTCGTTGTCGGCCGCGGGACCGAGGATCCGCACCGCGGCGGCGAAGTCGTCGAGATCGGCCGCGGCCAGCGGCGGCCGCACCGTGGCCGCGAGCTCATGCAGCCGGTCGACGCCGGCCTGCCCGTGCGACCAGACCGCGGTCAGCAGCGTCGCGTACGCCGAGGCCGGCCGGTCGTCGGCGACCTCGGTGGTGAGGTCGACAACGGTGGCCGTGTACCCGCCGACCCGGATCTCGGGCGTCGTGCATGCGAGGACGACGTCCGCCTCGTCGGGCCGGGCGGTCCAGGTGGTGAACGACGTTGCCAGCGCGGCTGCGGGCGGCAGCGATCGCGTGATGGCCGCCACCCAGAGCGCCGCGCTGTCGTCGCCGGAGGTGCGCGCCACCACCCGGCCGCGATCGGTGGCGAGCGCCACCTGGACGGCGCTGAGGAGCGCCTCGAAACGGTCCGGCTGCCGGGCGACGAGGCGCCGTACCTCGTCCGCACCGACGCCGGAACCGGGCGGCAGCGCGGCCAGCTCCGGCAGTGCCGGGTCGTCAACCGGGCGCTCTGCCCAGACCCCGGAATGCCAGAGGTCGACCGGCAACAGGCCGGCCAGCTCCCGCGGGTGGTCGAGGGTGACCGCGTGGGCGAAGTAGTTGCCGCGACGCCCGGTGAAGTCGCGGCCGGCGTAGACGCTGCGGTGGACGACGACGCCCTCGCCGACCCGCTGGTAGCCCAGGGCCACCGGGTGCTCGGCGGGCTCGGGTTCCGGTGTCCGTCCGAGCAGCTCCGCCGACGGCTCGTACGAGCTGGCGCTCACGGCCGCGTCCTCGAGCGACTTTGGCAGGCCGGGGGTGGCGGCGTTGACCTGGAAACCGTAAATCCCGTCCCGGCCGTGCTCGCACGAGGTGTAGTAAAGCTGGCGAACGGTCACCGTCGCCCTCCGTTCGTCTTGACGGCGCCGAACCGTGCCAGCAGCCAGAGCATGGGGTCCTCCACGCGGTACGGGTGAATTCCCGCCGCCGCGATGTCGTCGCCGCCGGTGGGGGCGTGCCCGAGGGCCGAGACGCCGAACCATCGGTGCGTTGCGAAGTTGGTCGCGATGGACCGGTCCACGTGCAGCAGCCCGTGCTCGCCCAGCCAGGACCGCAGCTCCTCGTGGACCTCTCGACTGTCCGCGTCGTCGAAGTACCCGTCGTGCCGGGACTCGCGGCGCAGCGCCGAGGTCGTCTCGAAGTCCTCGCGGATGAGGTCGATCTTGGTGATCACGACCGCGAGCGGCGTCTTCAGTCGGGCCCGGGGCCGGCGCGAGGTCTCTCGCAGGTGCTCGGCGAGCACGTGGACGGGCCGGATCGGGTCGCGGCCAGTGCGACTGGCCTCCGGGCTCGCGCCGATCAGCGTCCCGGCGTCGACGACGAGCAGCACCCCGGACGCGGCGCCGAGATAGTTGGTGAGGAACTCCATGTTCTCTGGGCGCAGCGACTCCTCGCCCGCGGTGTCGTAGAAAACGGTGAGCGCGGTCCGCGGGTCGCCGCCAAAGCCGGGGATGGCCCGCTGCCGGGGGAACCGCAGCGCGAACATCAGCGGGTCGTGCCGTTTGGTCATCTGCCCGCGCAGGGCGCGCGTCGGCTGCGGCGTCCGCTGCTGCTGGTACAGCGGCGCGCCGAAGCTGCGGTCGTAGTACTCGCGGGACTCCTCGCCGAGCAGGTCGAGCGCGAGCCCGTTGAACCGCTCGCCGACCTGCCGCTGCAGTTCGTGCACGAGGACGCCGACGTAGGTGGACTTGCCCGAGGCCTGGTCGCCGATCATCGCGATCATTCGGTGGTCGCCCTCGACGTACTCGCGCAACAGATCGCGCCGGCACTCGGGGCAGAGCCGACGGGCCTGCGGCCGCTGGCCGTGCGGGCAGAGCCGGTCCCGGCTCAGCGATGAGGCGGGGAACTCCGTGCTGTCGGACCCGCAGATCGGCGCGCAGCGGATGAAGAGGCTCTTGGGCTTGGTCTGGGTGAAGCAGAACGGGCAGGTCACGACCGGCACGGAGTCCTCCGCGGGTTGGGGGGAAGGGTCATCGCAGGGCCCCGGAGTCGTCGGCCGAGGCCGGTACCACCACGACGGACGGGTCTGCCGAGAACACATTGAGAAACGGGCGGCCGACGTCGGACGGCAGTCGCAGCTCGACGCGGCGCGGTGCCGGGCCGGCGTCGACCCGGGCGATGGTCCGGCCGTCCCCCGGGCGGCGCGGGCGCAGGTTGTCCCGGACCACGATCTGCAGCTCCGGCAACGGATCCGGGTGATCCCAGGTGACGTCGACGACGCGGTCCAGCCGGGCGAACCAGTTCCGGCGGCGGATCGAGTAGGTCGCCTCGCGGCGGCCGGTCGCCCGCACCGTCTGGATCGGGCCGTACGAGCGGCGGCCCCGCTCGACGGTGGTCGACACGACGGCGAACCAGTGGTCGACGTCGACGTTCTCAACGCGGACGCCATCGCTGTCGTAGCCGGACCGGGTGACCAGCCGCCGCGTCGCCGCCGCGTCGTCCGCACCGGTGGGCGGTGAGCCCGGCCGGTGCAGCAGCACCACCTCGTGCACCTCGCCCGGCCACTCCCAGGAGAGGCGGACGACCCGGCCGAGGTTCTCGGCCCGCAGCTGGCGGACGCCGGGGAGAGCACGGTCCACGCGGACGGCGGCGCCGGGTGCCGCGAGCGGTCCCAGAACGGTCACCGGAACGAGCCAGCAGGTCCGGACGCGGCCCGGCAGCGCGACTCGGACGCGGCCTGCGGCGGGGCTGCCCGAGCGGACGTCGAGCACGGTCCTCACCTCCAGGTCCTCGACCCGCACTACGGGATCAGCGGTGACCGGCGCGGTCTCGGTCATCCGGATCTCGACGGCGCCGGTCGGTGGTGGGGACCAGGTGAGCACCAGGCTCCCGTCCTCCTCCTGACGGACGGCGAAGCTGGACACCGCGCGCGGCAGCGGCTCCCGGCGCCCGCGCAGGACGACGCCGTCGCTGCGCAGCCGTTCGCCGCCCGGGCCGGGGTACAGCGCGCGGACGGTGTACTCGTGGTCGACGCCGGTCTCGGCGTCCGGGTCGCGGAAGCTGGTGGACGTCACGTCCGAGATGCCCTGCCGCCGACCGCCGCCGCTGCGGGTCACCTCCACCCCGACCGCGCCCGGCGGCGCTTGCCACCGGCCGCGGATGGCATCCGGATCGGCCACGAGGGCGGCGGAACGCACCTCGCCGAGCAGCCGTAGCGGTGCGGAGACGGCGATCTCGCCGGCCGCGCGCCCGTCCCGCTGCGTGACGACGCCGTAGTGCACGTCCGTCCCGGTCGGCGGGTCCGGGTCGACGAGGCGGGGGGACGTCGTGCCGTCGGCCACGGTGCTGCCGTCGTCCGCGCCGATCGGCGGGCGCCCGGTGGTCCGCACGACGCGGTAGGTGATCCGGCCGGCCCGCGCGGGGCTCGGATTCCAGGTGACCAGCACGCCGTCGGCGACGCAGGCCGCCGTCAGCGCCGTGGCCGGGGACGGCGGGCACCGGTCCAACCCGCTGCGCGCCTCCTCGTCGTTCACCGAGCGCAGCACGTCGAGGTACCGCTGGGCGGCCGCCTCCGGGTCCTTCCGCTCGAGCGCGCGGGCCTCGGCCAGTTGCACGTCGAGCTTCTCGACCTGCGTTCGCACCTGGGCGGCCAGCTTCTTGCGGGCCGGCGACAGGTCCGGCCGATCGAGCAGGACGAGGGCCGCGCGCGGGTTGCGGTCGGCGATCGCCGCGTCCGCCGCCGCCTCCCAGGCCGGCACCTCCGGCTGCTGCCCACCCAGCCGCTCGCGGCACCAGATGGCGTACGCGACGGCCGCGGGGTCGCCCGGCAGCCCGACCGCCGCGAGCCGCCGCTGGAGTCCGCGCGCCGCCCCCTCCGCGTCGGGATAACCGGCGAGGGCGGCGCGCGCGACGGCGTCGAGCACCTCGTGCCGCAGGGCGGCGACCGGCCCACCGGAGGCGTTGCGCTCCTTGAGCCACGCGAGCAGCCCCTCCTCCGCGGTCCGCTGCTTGCCGAGACCCGTGCGCAGGTCCCGTGCCCGCTTGGCGAGCGCCGCGGCGGGGGCGTGCGGGGGATCGCAGTCCGGCACGCTCTCGAGGTACTCCCACAGCGACAGCGGGGCCCCCGGCGGCGCCAGCACGGTCAGGTGGCCGAGAATCTCCGTCCACCGCGGCGGCTCGGCGGTGGCAGGCAGCGCCACCGGCTCGCGGACCGCGCCGCCCGCGGCGGCGACCGCCTCGCCGACCTCCGCCACGGTGTGCTGGTACCGCGAGGACGTCGCGAACCGCGCCACGCTGGCCGGTGGCACTGCGGGACCGCCGGCCAGGAGCCCGCGCACGTCGCTGGAGAGCTTCGCGCGCCGCGCGGTGATCGCCGCGGCGTGCGCGCTGCGCGCCGCGCGGTTTCCCAGCAGTGCGACGCCCTCGGCGTGCCGTAGCTGCAGCAGGTCCCGGCCGCGCGCGTACGCTCGCGCCTTGGCCAGGTACTTCTTCACCCCGACCAGGGCCTGCTGCACCGTGGCCTCGTCCGCGACGTCGAGCGGGAGCTGGTAGACGCGGAACCAGTCCTGACGCGGTTCCCAGCCCTCGTGCGCGGGCCGCAGCACCTCCTCCGTGAAGCGCTCCGCGTCCAGCGACCAGCTCATGGCCGGCGGGACGCGGTCATCGCTGGATCAGCGGCAGCGGCGTGTTGAGGTCCTTCTCGGACGTCGCCCCGCTGATCTTCGCCTCCAGGGTGAGGACCTGCCCATTGGAGGCCCGTGCGCTGATCGCGAGGATGCCGTCGTCGCCGAGGCCGAAGTCGATGACGATCGGCTGGCCCGCCGGCTTGTTCGGCGGCATCCCCGTCAGGTGCCCGCTCACGAGCAGCTTGTTGGCATCGACGGCGTCATCGAGGTCCGCGGTGAAGGACTCGTACACCTCGATGTGGACCGAGTCCTGGTTGTCATGCACCGTCGAGAAGGTGTCGCGGGGCGTGGCGGGGATCTCGTCGTTGGGCTTCAGTAGCCAACCGACGTGACCGACCCGGTCGCTCGGCCCGTCGACCACCTTGATGCCGTAGCCCTTGGAGGTGACGTTGACGATCCGGGGGGAGCTGCCGGGCAGCGCGTGCGACGACGAGCCGCTCGACCGGTCCGACCGACCCGACTCGCCCGACTCGCCGCTGGTCTCCGCGACGGCGTTCGCCGCGAACAGCGCCGCGCCCTTGGCGACGATCTGGTCCGGGTCGCTCAACTTCGGCTCCGGCAGGTGCGGGAACCGGGCGGCCAGCTCGCGGGCGATCGCGGGGCTGCGGGACATCCCGCCGACCAGCAGGACGGCGTCGTAGGTCTCGACGCCCTTGTCCTTTGCCTTCGCCAGGATCCCCTCGGTGAACAGGAGGGTGCGCTCGACGAGGTCCTTGGACCGGTCCTCGAAGTCCGAGCGAGTGATCTCGATCGAGGCGCGCTCGCCGTGCGCTGTCACCCCGGTCCGGTACACCTCCTTCTTGCTGAGGTCCTTCTTCGTCCTCTCGGCCAGGACGGCGAGATCGCCCGCAGCCTCGTCGTCGGTGCGCGGGTCGCCCTTGTCGGGGTGCTCGGCCGCGAACCGCTCGGCCAGCAGGTCCACGAGCTTGTCGTCCCAGTCGGCGCCGCCGAGGTGGTGGTCGCCGTCGGTGGCCACGACCCGCACCTCGTCGGGCGTCACGGTGATGACGGTGACGTCGAACGTGCCGCCGCCGAGGTCGTAGACCAGTACGTTCTTGGCCGCGCCGGCCTGCGCGGCGCCGTAGGCGATGGCGGCCGCCGTCGGCTCGTTGATGATGTTCACGACCTCGAGACCGGCCATCTTGCCGGCGTCGCGGGTGGCCTGGCGCTCTGCAGCCCCGAAGTAGGCCGGCACCGTGATGACGACGTCCGCCAAGGGTTCCCCAGCGGACTCGGTGCCGAGCGCCTCGAGCGCGTCCTCGACGAGCTTGCGGAGGATGATCGCCGAGACCCGCTGGGGGGTGTAGTCGGTGCCGTCCAGGTCGACGCTGAAGCCCTCCTCGCCCATGTGCCGCTTGATCAGGTCGATGACCCGGTCGGGCTCGTGGCTGAGCTCGTTCTTGGCGGCCTCGCCGACGACCACCGAGCCGGAGCTCTCGAAGTACACGACCGAGGGCGTGGTCGACTGCCCGTCAGCGTTGGGCAGCACGGCGGGACGGCCGTACTCGTCGAGGTGGGCCACGCACGAGTACGTGGTGCCGAGGTCGATTCCCAGGATCGGACGCGTCATTCGGGTCACCTTTCGCGATCGGGTCGGTTGAGGAAGTCGAGGGACATGGAGCGACGACCGACGTCGTCCCGCCCGGCGGTCGGGGCGGGTTCGGCGGGTTCGGCCGGTTCGGCGGGACGGCGTGCGCGGGTCCGTTCGAGCTCGAGCTCGATCTGCTTGCGCTGGATTGTGCGGTCGGCGGGCTTCGTCGCCTGCCGACCGGTCGGCCGCGGCGCGAAGCTGCGGGCCCGCCGGGCGGCGAGCATCCCGGCGCCGAGCAGCAGGGCGAGGACGACGGCCACCGCGAGCAGGACGTTCCGCCACGGGAAGGGATCCGGGATCGGCTGCGGAAGGGCCGCAACCGGGATGCCGCACGCCTTGCTGCTGATGTCGTACAGCTGGCGCAGCAGCAGGTCCGCGTCCGCCAGGTAATAGTCGTCGCCGGCGACGGGACCGCTGATCCGCGCGAGGTTGGCCGGGTCTGCCGCCCCTTGACCCATCGCGATCACGACGATCCGGGTCCCGTTCTTGCGTAGCCGGTCGGCGACGACGCCGGCCGGCTCCAGGGCGCCGACGTTGTCCTGGACCGGTGGAGACCCGACCGCGTTCGGGTATCCGTCGGTGACCATGACAACGAGCTGCGCCTTCGCGGCCTGCGCCGCGCGGAGCGCCTGCTCCCAGTTCGTGGCGCCCTCGACCACCTCGACGTCGTCCAGTTCGTCCTTCAGCGCCTCGCGGGCGTCCTCGTCCTTGGTGTCGGCGGACTCGGCGACGGTCCACGCATCACTGGCGAAACCGATGACCGTCACCTTGGACGACGACCCGCGGAGCGAGTCGATGAGGTCCTTGGACGCCTCCCGCAGCGGGTCCGCTACCCCTCGCATCGAGCCCGACAGGTCGAGGACGAGCGACACCCGCAGGGGACAGCCCTGGGGCCACGGCGGGTTCTCCGCATCCGCAGCGGCCGGCGACGCCGGCCCGAGCAACGCGGCGGCGACGGCGAGCGTGGCCGCGGCGAGCGCGAGGCGTCCTGTCCGCATGTGATCCCCTACCCTCGGCGGTCGAGCCGGCCCCATCGGCCCGCTGCCCTGTTACGGACGGACGGCCCGGGCGCGCGCGGGCGGGATGCCGATCAGTGCGGGGGAGAGGAATGGGGCCGCCGACGGGTCATGCGAACTGGGTGTCGAGGAGTGCCCGCAGGACGCCGACCGTCTCGGTGACGGTCCAGGTGGTGAGGTGGACGTGCCAGCTCGGGTCGGCCTGCAGCTGTGCACTCAGGGTCGGCCACAACCGGGAGAAGCTTCCTGCCGGGCCGAGGCCGCCGTCACCGGCGCCGAACAGCGGAAATGCGATCGAGTCGATATCCGGTTGGGTGGCGCGCTCGGACCGGGCAAGGGCGAAGCAGGTGTCGATCGCCCGCCGGATACCACCGGCGGGGATGTCGTATCCCTTGCCCTCGCGCCGGGGCACGGCCACGGCCGCGTGGAACAGCCGGCGCACTCCTTGGCGGGCCAGCTCGCCGGCCGAGGTGACGGCCACGATGCCGGGCTCGTGCGGGTTACCGGGGCGACCGTGGGCTCGGACCCAGGCCGCCAGCTCCTCGGCCACCGGGTCCGAGACGACGATGCCTTCGGCGTCCCGGGTCGATGCCGCTTCCCGCAGCTGAGCCGAGAGCGTGGACATGAACCGCCGATCTGGTTCCAGGTAGGTGTTCTCCGAGGAGACGACGAGATGAACGTCGCGGAGTTCCTCCACTGCGCCGAGGTCAATCGTCATCCGGGCGGAAACGCTGCCGATGGTCAACTCGAAAGGGCCGAACCGCTCCATCCGGTAGCGATCGCTGTCCTCGAGTTCCGCTGGGCCGGCGAGGTTTTCGATCGCCCGCGCGAGGGCCACCTGCACACTCGTCCCGGGCCCGTTCCCCGCCGGAGCGAGGTGGTCGTCGTCTGGCCGGGTCGCCGACAGGCAGAGCCGAATGATCTCATCGGCCACCCGCGCGATCAGGCGTCGCTCGGGTTCCTTCCGGAACGTCTCGACGCTGAGTCCGTACTCGGTGGCGGCGCGCTCGCGCAGATCGACTGGACGCCGGCCTGCTGTCCCCTGAACCAGACCGAAGAGGTATTGGGCGGCTATCCCCGGTTCCTCGCGACCGAGTGCGTCCACGGCTTTGCGGACCACGTCCTCCAGCATCGAGGCGTCGATCGAATCCGGTTCTCGACCATGGACGACGCCTGCCGCTGCGGTCAACGCGGGCAGGGTCAGGTCACGCAGACCGAGCAGGCCCTTGGCTCGCATCCGTCTCAGATCCTCGACCAGATCGGCGTGCGACGGCGTGGCGCTGCTGGTGGACAACGGCTACTCCAGGTCCGGATGCGAGCCATGGTCGTGCCAGCGCAGACCGTAGCTGAACCCGCTCTGCAGGTTGGTGAACCGGTTGGTGATCTCATTGGCGCCGTCGACGCTGAGAAGGCTTCCTACCGGCTGGTTCTCGTGCACCAAGGTGAAAGGCACCCGGTTGAGCTCCCAGATCTCCGTCGGGAGCCGGTCGGGAGCGAACTTGGTCCGCAGGATGAACTCGTCGCAGCGCCGGTACGGGCTGATCACGAAGTACGGCAGCAGATGCTTGCGCGGCACCGTGGTCACCAGCAATTCGCAGGTGTGCTCGGCTCCCGTCATCAGCGGCCGGGGCAGCTTGATCCGGCCCGTCCAATAGGTCGCCGTAGAGTTCTCCTCGTCCTTCACCAGATCGCCGCCGAAGACCATCTCGGCCCGCAACTCGCCGTCGGGCACGACCGGGATGCTCCAGGCCACGGTCAGTTCGTCCAGCCCGTCCCGAGTGCTGCGCACCCGGCGGACCTCGTGCAGCCGTACCGGATCGCGATGCAGCATCACGGTCGTCTGCTGGAACTCGACGTACCAGCCGCTCGGGGCGAATTCGTTCTCGGTGTCGTCGTTTTCGCTGAAACCGGTGGCCATCCGTTCGGCCAGGAACTCGAGCGCCTCGTCCGCTCGGCGGGTCGCTGTGCGTTCGTTCCGGTCCAGGTGCTGGGCCAGCCAGGTCATCCGAACGGACAGGAAGCGGTCCTGGGCCTCAGGATGCAGGGCCAGCGTTGCCCGGGCCGCTGTCTCCATCTCGGCCGGCATCCCGTGCAGCGCTATCTCGAGCACGTCGATCAACCGGCTCCGGCGCTGTCCGGCGTCCATATCGTCCCGGATCCCGCAGACGGTGCAGAGCAACGGGCCTAGGTGATCAGCGACGTCCGTTGCGTGCAGCCCCCACCCGCGGCGAAGCTGTTTGAGCTCGTGGAGCAACTGATGCTGGCCGTCCGAACCACTCACCGCCATGGTGCTGACCCCGTTTCTGATCCATCCCGAAGACCCAACCCGTCCGATGGAGACTCTCTGTGATCAAAGGTAGCGGCGCTCTGCCCGAATTGGGGACGCTGTTACGACCGGGTCATTCATCCGGATAGGCCTTCCGTCGTCCATTCGTCCCGAGATATCGGCTAGAACGTCATCAGACGGTTGATAACAGACATGGCAAAGATCACGCAGTGCGCCTGTGTGCTGCCCACCACCCCCTTATGGAGCGTGGCGGTGCCGGGAGGAGTTCCCGGCGGTAGCGCCGGCAGACGATGTGCAGTGTCGGGCGACAGCTGTCGCCCGGGCTCGGCGTTGCTGCGGTCAACAGCTATTCGACGTTGTCATTGAGCTGCATTGGTTCAAATTGCTTCAATAAATGGTCACGCTGGTCTGCGGCTTCCTGCCCATCCGGTCCGGGCGAACGTCCGCCCGGACCGGACAAGATGAATCAGTCTCTTTCGCACGCCTGGCAGGTCAGAAGACGAACAAGCTCAGCGTCGAGATGAACCAGATCACACAATGCGTCTGCATGAGAACCTCCTTCTGAATCTGGTCCAGGAATTTCCTGAACACAGCTCCAGAAAAGCTCCGGAGGTGTCGCGAAAACCGGTCGAGATCCGGTATTTCAAGGCGGTTGGCCGGTGGATTTCCGGTCAATATCTGGTTGCCTCTGCGACCTGTGTTGCGGCGCCCGCGGCGGGCTCGGATCCGAGTGCCGCGGGCCGGGCCCACGTGGCTGAGAATCCACCCCGGTTGCCCAGCGTGATCTTGTGATTGGCCGGTATGGGGGTTTCGTAGAGGTTGTGGCGATTACATCAACCGAAAAGCCCATCCCCGGAATCGTCTGGACGCCCTAACTCCAATGCAGGAGATAAGCCGCGGGGGCACTCCCAGGTACCTTTGATTACTGTACGTACGCTCGAAGGGGCCGAGCGGGGCAGGCGGATGTACCAACGCTTAAGGGGATGCCGTGGTCGAGAGCGACGAAGTGAAGGTCCTGATCGAAGAGCTCCAGCAACTTCGCCGTGGGTATGGACTACACGCGCCGGAGGTGCTCTCCCGAGTAGGGCCCGTTCTGACTCGGGTCTGCAATCTGAACTCGATCTCCACGACCGGCGGGCGACGCGAGCGGCTCATCGAGCGGATCGGAGGCCTGGTCAGCGCATTGCCTCGGGAGTTGCGGCTCGCCGTCCAGGCGGCGTTCGCGCTCCCGCCGGCCGATCAGTCGCGGTTCTTGCGCGAGCGGATGGAGTGGCTCGGCGAACAACTCGAGCGCGATCCGCGCACGGCCATGCGCCGGGTGCAGACCGGTCTGGCGCTGCTCGCCGAGCAGATGCTGCGGATCGCTGCGCCGAGTGGAGGTGACGGGTATGCACCAGGTGGCTGGTTCGTCGAGACCTTCCGGGCGACGCTCATGATGCATGTGGACCCGGTCGAGCTGATCGAGACCCGCAAAGTGATCAGCACGGTTGACGGGCTGGATCGGATCACCATCGCGTGGAGCATCCCGGCCGAGCCCTCGGGGGCCCGATCCGGGTTGCGCGTGGATCTTCTGTACGGCGGTGAGCTGGAGCGGGACGAGGAGATATCGACGGAGTGCTTCTGGTCGTGCACGTTGAAGATGCCGCGCCCACTGCGCAGCGGTGAAGCGCACGAGTTTCAGGTGCGCGTGGTGTCATTGCCGCGCAACAAATTCGAGCCCTACTTCGTGCTCACCCCATTCCGGCGGTGTGACGAGTTCGTGCTGCGGGCCAAGTTCGACGTTGCCGGCTGTCGACCGGTGGTCTGGGTGCTCGACGGCACGCCGTTCCAACTGGTGCAAGAGAATCACCCGATTGGTGACCAACTGTCGCTGGACTCCGTTGGTGAGGTGGTGCGGAAATTCCAGGATTTGCGAACCGGGCTGAGCTACGGATTGCGCTGGCGCTTCGCCGCGCCCCCGATTGTCGGCCTGGACCTGTCGGCGTAGAACGAATCGACGAGGACTTGACATCGATCTGACCTCGTTTCTTGGCGAAGTCTGCGCTGGTATTGGAGGGTAAGCGCGCAACCTGAGGAGAACCCATGCATGCTCAGCTCACACACCTGCTGGACCGCGGATGGTTCATCGAAAAACTTATTTCAACAATGTCGTTCGGGGAACGGACGGCCTTCCTTCTGGAGGACTGGTCGATCGTTGCCGAGATGCCGTTGGACGAGGTGTTGATCGAGCTGAATCTCGACCCAGAACTGTTCGTCGGTCGGCCAGACCCGGCTCGTGACGAAGATCAGCCGATCGACGTCCTGGGTGCTGAGATTGTTCCCGGAGCCGGACCTTCGTCGGTGACCGGGCGCCAGATCATCGTCCTCCGACTGCCCAGCCGGCTCGGGCCGGATGAATCGCACAATTTCCAGCTCCGGATTTCGGTTCCGGCTGCCGAACGGATCGGCCATCACCTCTGCCAACCGGTCGTTCGCTGCCGACGGCTCGATGTCCGGGTGCATTTCGACCGGTCTGCGGTGCCCACCCAGGTGCTGGCCGTCACCGGTGACCATCCTCAGGCGCACGACCTCGGACCACATTCTGAGGTGCCGGTCAACGTGGTCGGTGAGGTCGAGATCAGCTTTGCGAAAACGGTACTTGGCCGGCGATACGGTCTGGCCTGGTCGCGGCCGTGGATTCCGGTTGCTTCGACCGGGTGACGAGGTCGTCATCGCCCGCATGCCGGCCGACGGCGTCGCCGTCGCTCATGGTTTGCGCTGGAAGGCGTCGAGGTCGCCGAACCGGCCGGAGACCCAGTCGGCCAAGGCCGAACGGTCCACCGGGCAGCCGGCACTCTCCAGCCGATGGGCGAGTCTGACAACCGCTCGAGCCGTGCCGTCGAAGCGAATCGTGTTCATTCCGGCCACGTCTCCGACCGGCCGCATCGTCCCGACCTCGACAATGACAGTGGAATTCGGTCGAACCAGCTTGGCCTGACCGAGTTCGTAGTACACATTCGGCCGGGCTTGCATTCCGGAGCCGACGGCCGACGGCGGGTCGTCGCCGCGCGCGAGGCCGGGATGCAGTCTCACCTCATCATCGGGACTGAGCAGGACGAGCACCGCCTGTGCGTGGTAGGGCGCGCTGGCCACGATCTGGCTGTTGTGGGCCGAGGTGTCACCCGTTACTGCCACCATCTCCTCCCAGTGCATCGGCTTCAGGCCCAGGGCGTGCAGGAAGTCGAAGAAGCGCGCTGTGAGTCGCGAATCTCGGCCGTGCACCACAAAAACCGTACGCGGGTCACTGGCCGGTGAGGACCGGGGCGCGGCCTCGGCGATCCGGTTCACGAAGGCGTCCGCGCGGCTCAGGTCGATCCGGTTGTACTCAAGATGATCATCGATCTGCCCGAGTAGAGCGTCGGCCAACTCGCGGTCTGCGCCGAAGGGCGAGTCGCCGGGCGCTGTCATCTCCGAGACGATGCTCGCTGCGGCCAGGTTGCGACCGGCGTTCTCGACGACCCGGCGCAGCTCTTCCAGGTCGGACCTCACCGCCTCGAGATTGGTCTTGAGATCGGTGGCAGATCCCGACGGGTGCGACACCCGACCGTCCACCACCTGGCTTCTGATCGCGGCAGACGGCCTCTGCTGCCAGGCGTCGAGGAGCCGACCCTCGTAGCGAAGCACGGTGACGTGGAGCAGGTAACGAGCCAGCGGGGGCAGGTTCGCGCTCCCACCGTCCGACCAGACCCAGGTGCTCAGGTCGTGATCCTGCCCCGGCGGCGCGATCACGACGAGTTCACGCAGAGCCGAGACGTCGCCCGCGGTCTGCGTGTCCCAGACCCGGAAGCCATTGTGCGGCAGGGTAGATCGTCGCCACCACCCGGGGGCGCGGTCCTGGCGTCGTGGCAGCCGGGACCGGGGTGCTTCCCCGAGGCAACTGCGGTCGACCCGGCCCCGGGCGGTCGCGCCGAGAAAGATGAGAGTCTCGCCGAGCAGGGCGTCCACGCCCTCCCGGCAGGCGTCATCCCACAGAGACGCGAAGGCGTCCCACCCGGGCCGCTCGGTCCGGTCGAGGCGGCGTCCGAAGGCGGACGTTGGGCGCCGGGCTTCGGAACCTGCCGGCCTCATCAGGGCTATCGAAAGACCAAGGACATCGTTGATCCGGCGGAGCACCACCTGGCGTTCGGAATCCGGCCCTGGACTCTGCGCTCCGGCCACCGGCCCCTGGGGCAACTCATCGACGCGCAGCTGCAGACTCCGAGGGTGCGGCAGCCCGGGAACCGGCTCGATCATGCCCAGCCGGTTCCGGCAGGCGTCCCAGATGGCACCGAGCTGGTCGAGGGCGCGTCGCGCGAGCGGGCCGTCGAGTGGAGCGTAGACATGGATCACCAGCTCCTCGTCGAAGACCCGCTCGAGGGCGGCCTCAGCCACGGGTCCCTGGGGCGGGGCGCTCGTTGGCCGGCAGCGGTCGGCCGGTGGCGAGCAGACCCTCGAGTTCGTGGACGAGGCGGACCAAGCGCTCGCGTACGTCTGGCGGAGCTGGGTTGAGGCTGGGGGAGGAGCCGATCCGAACTATTCGGACCGGGCCCAACCGTTGCAGGTCGGCGGTGTCGGCGTAGAGGTCGCCCGGGTCGCGGCGTCTCAGCGCATCTTCCACCGAGTCGAGCAGAGCGGCGATCTGTTGCCACCGCTCGGTGTTCAACTGCCAGTCCCGGACCTCGGCCAGGACGTCGGCGGTAACGCCGCCGACCTCGTGCAGGTCGGTAGGCCGGTGCGTGGTCATTTCGTCGGCTCCTTGGCGCGGGTCCGATGGCACCAACCGCGACGGGTGCCCCCTACTCACGAGCCTAGGTGGCCGTCAGGCCGCCAGGTGTGTCACAAAGCCGACAGTTCAGTGACGTGTAGTGCGCCGATCGGCCCGGCGCGGATCAAATGGCACCGTGAGCACCATTGATCTCGACGAAGCCGCGAACCACTTGGCTCGCCGGTCACGCGAGTTCTGGTTCGCACAGGCAGCCCGCCGGGGCCTGGACATCAACGCCGTCGTGGTCCGATGGAAGTTTTGCCACCGATCGGTCGGCCGCTCCACATCGATACCCACGGTGGGACACGTGGCGGACCTCGTCCCGGCGGGGAGAAGTGACGACACCGATCGGCTGATCTTCCTCGGTCGCCCCGGAGCCGGTGCTGGTGCAGCTCTTCTGCAACTGATGTCCGCGACCCTGATGGAGCACGAGACCGCCGCCGGTGAACCGGCGCCGATCCCGGTCTGGGTCTCGCTGGACGATTGGCAGCACTCCGAGGTCTCCGTCGAAGACGTCATTCTGCCCGCGATGCTGCCGCTACTACCCGGACGCCGATTGCGTCGCCGCTGGCAGCTGGCGCAGGCGTTGCTACGAACCGGCCGAGTGCGGCCGTTCCTGGACGGCACCGAGCTCTCTGCCGCAGGAGATGTCGAGGGAGTACTCCGTGCCCTTGGTGAGCAGCTCGACACCTGGACCGTGATCACCCGCGACGACCTGCGTCCCCGACGTGACGTGTGGGAGGCGCTGGACGCCACGGTGGTCGAACTGCTGCCGGTGCAGCCTGATGCCGCCCACCGTTACCTGGTCGGGCGGGGGATCGATCCGACCGAAGCGCCCTGGAGTGCGCTGCTGCACCTGATGGCCGACCCGACCACGCTGATCGCCGGGACGATGGGCGAGCCGGGCCAGCTCGCGCTGGCCGCGTCCATGGCTGACGCAGGCCTTCTGCTCACGGCTGCCGACGAGGCCGACCTGAGGCGACGCTTGTTGACCGGCCTGTGCGACCGGGTGGCGGCAGGATCGAACGGGAATCCGCTGCTGTGGCTCGGCCTGCTGGCCAACGAGTCGGGGACCCGAGCCCACCTGTCGTGGTGGGCAGGTGTTCGGCTGCCGTGGCTGCGGGTGCTCGCCGTCCGGCTGGGGATCGCGGGACTGACGCTCATCCTGGTCGGGATCGCCGCTGCGCTCTGGCGGGAAGGTGTCGACCCGCGACTGCTTGCACTTGAGCCACCGCCACCGGTTCGGCTCGCACTGAGCAGCGCTGGATATGTCGTGACCGGCACGGTCGTCGTCCTCGGGTTCTCGGCCATCGCCCGGATGACTCGACGCTCGCCGCATCGGCTCAGATCGTCCGTAGACGACGCGGTGACGTCCTGGACCGGATTCGGGATGCTCGGATGGTGGTCGGTGCTGCTGCCTGCGCTGGTGTTGACCGCAGTCACCGCCGGTTGGCCGCCCCGCGTGGACGTGCCGGACTCCCTCCCGCCCTGGGTGGCGCTGCTGCTCGTGGCAAGCGTCGCCTTCTATCGTCGGCTGATCCCGCCGGCCCGAGCGGTCGGGTGGCTCACGCTCGCCGCCTTCTTCTTCGTATTCCGTTCGCGCGGCCGGATTGAGTTCGGTCGAACGCCGCTCGCCGCGATCCGGGCCGAGCGGTACGCCGCTCTGCGTGAAGGTGTGCTCGGGGCTGTTGTCGGCGGCGCGACGGCGCTCGGGACGGCGCGGGCGCTCGGCGGGATCCAGATGGAGCTGACGATGGCGCTGGTGCTTCTCGCCGCTGCGCCCGCCGCGCTGGTCGGTTTCTACCGCCATCCGGCGGTGCAGAACGAGTTGGGCGTGCGCACCGCTTTGCCCCCTCGCCTCGGCCGGCCGGGATTCGCCGACCTGATCGGCGAAGCCGTTCGCGCGGGTGTGCTGGAGGAGTTCCCAACGGGACTAAGGTTCCGTTCTCCGGCGCTGCAACAGCACCTGGCCGAGCAGTACCGTGGTGACCTTCCCGACCCGGAGGCCGTGCAGTTACGCAACCTGGCCGACGAGATCGCGGCCCAGTCGGCGTTGTACTGGGAACACGAGATCCGCGATCGCGACCTCGTTGTGCCGGCTCCAATCTCGATCCAACCGATTGACGGGAACTCGGCCACGGCCGTGATCCCCTTCGACGGAGCCGAGATCGAGCGCCGGCTGGACCAGATCGAGTCCGGCCCCGAGCGAGCGCTGTATCTGCGGGGCGAACGCGGCTCGGGCCGGACCAGCATGCTGGTGGTGTTGCTGCAGTCGTTGCTGGAGCGCCGACAAAGTCGGTCCGAGAGCGCCCGGCGGACCGTACCAGTGCCGGTGTACGTCTCCCTTTCCGGATGGCGGCCGAGCGACACGTCGCTGGTGTCTTGGCTCAAAGACCGCCTCAGTCGGGATCATCCGTGCCTGACCGTGGAGCAGTACGGCGGTGACCCGGCCGCCGCCTTGCTCGACGCCGGTCTGCTCACCGTGTTCGTCGACGACCTGGACACAGAGTCGGGCGCCGAGCGGCTCTCGCGGGCCGAGCGAGGCTCAGCGGTGGAGCAGCTGGATCGGCTCTCCGCCCGGGTGCGGATGGTGGTGGTCTGCGCACCCACCACGGTGTGGCACGACCGGCCGGGGTGCCTCGTGCTGCCGGTCGCGCCCGAATCGGTCGTGGCGCACCTGGCCCGGGGTGATGACGCCGCTCAAGGCGGGCGCTGGCAACCGATCGAGCGCCATCTGTGCAGGCATCCCACCGACGTCCTGACCCGGGTTCTGATCCGCCCGGCCGGGATCGGACTGGCTCGACGGGCGTTTCGAGACGGCGACCCCGCTGACCTACTCACCGGGACGTACAGCTCCACCGATGCGGTAATGGAAGACATGGTCGCACGATGCCTGGCCGTCGCGGTGACCGATCCCGAGGAGCGGCATCGGGCGGAATGGTGGCTGCGCTGGGTTGCCGCCCGTGCCGGGGAGAGCCGCGAGCTGGCGTGGTGCGATGTCCCGCGCTGGCTCGCGAAAGGTCCGCGCCATGCCTGCCAGGCCCTCTTGGTTGCGATGGGAACCGCAGGGATCGGCATCTCGCTGTCCTACTCCTGGCCCTTGGTTCTCGGGATCATGCTGGTCGGCGGGATCGCCGGATTCCTGTTGCCCTTGTGGCGGTCTGACCTGGTCAAGCCGCCACAGACGATCCGGTCCAGGCCCGCTGTCACGTCACCCCGGCACGAGTACCAGGTGGGACGGCGCCAGTTCCTCTTGCTCACGACGTTTGTACTGGTGGCGTTCGTGCCGGTGGAACACGGGATAGCGATGGGCGGGGAGATGACTGCGTCGTGGCCGGAGACCGCGGTCGGAGCGCTGCTCACCTGCCTCGCCTCCATGCTGCTGATCGTGCCGGCAGCGGCGTTCCGGATCGCCGCGCTGACGTCCGCGATCGTCCACCGCCGATCGTTTCACTACTTCCGACTGATGGACGGGGCCGGTCGAGCCGGCCTCGTCCATCGGGCCGGCGCGGTCCATCGCTTCGCGAACACCGAGGTGCAGCAAGCCCTGGCCCGACAGACCGGTGTTGAGGCTGCGCCGACACGCACCCGAGAAGCCGACCACAACAACCGCTCGCCGGTCCTTCAGCTGGTCGGCCGGTCCGGTCGCGCGCTCTCCATCATGCGGGCGTATGTCTCTGTGGATCTTGGCTTCGCTCAGGCGGGGCCCAGCCCGCTCGACGCCGAGGTGGACCGGGCAGCCCGGCGCGTGGCCGAGGTCGCCGGTCGCGATCCGCGCCACGCCCGACGGTGGGAGGAAGCCGGTCGCGCGCTGGAGGAGCGATACCAGGCTGCGGACCGGCTCGGGGATCTACGAAAGGCCCGGGACGCGTTCCGAACGGCCGCCCGGGCCACGCCGTGGTTTCACCCGGACCGGGCGCGGCGCCTCAATTTGCGCGCCCGGGCTGTCGTCGGGGTGTACCGGCACACCGGGGAAGGAATGGACCTCGACGACGCGATCAAGGTTGTTGCCCGTCTGCTTGAGCAGCTCGGCCGGGGCGAATCCGATTATCCCCCATGGTCAATGGAACTGGGGCAACTGCTGCTGGAGAGCGGTCTGCGTGGTAATCCGGAACGGCTGCGGGCCGCGGTCCAGAGACTGCAGGCGGCGGTCGACGCGGTCGGGGAGAACGACGTCCGCCGGGCCCCGTACCTGAGGGCGCTCGCCACCGGTCTGGAGAACCGATCCACCTATCTCCGGCGGAACCGGGTGTTGATCGGGAACGTCCAGCGCCTGCGAGTTCGCCTCGCCGGCAACGACCCGGCCGGCTCGGACGACTTGGACACCGCCGTCGCTTTGCGGATGGAGGCGCTCCGGCTGGTGGAGACCCATCAGTCGGACGGGACCGACCGAGAGCGGTACGAGACCGAACTGCGCGTCCTGCGTCAGTATCGATACACCCGACGAGCCCGGCTGGACGACCTCGACGCAGCCGACCCGCTGTTGAGACCGGCGGCCGACGCCGGCCCGGGGGGCGTCCCCACGATGGCGCCGAGTTACCGAGGGGTGCTCGTCCATCCATTGCAGCGGACCGGGTTTCACTACTCGATGGCGGAGGAATCCGAACCCGGCGACCCGGATCGCTGCGCCGCTCGGCTGGCGAGCCGGGCCACCACGCTGCTCAACCGGTTCGATCGCAGCGGTTCGGTGGAGGACCTGGATGCCGCCGTCTCAGCGCTGCAGTCGGCCCTCGGCACTGCCGGGCCCAGGTATCCGTGGCGACCCCTGCATCACACGGACCTGGCCGGTGCGCATCTGTGTCGTTATCAGCACGGCGGGACGGACGCGGACCTCGGCGCCGCCCTGGACGAGTCGAACCGCGCACTGGCTCGACCACCGGAAGCCGGCGACCAGCGCTGGCGTCCGGCCGCGCTGGCCGTGGTGGTGTCCGCGCTGCTGCTGCGCTACGAGGCCGAGCCGCACCTGATCTACATCGAGGAAGCGATCCGTGCCTGCTCCGAGCAGTCGTCGGCTGACAGCGGCGATCTGCTTCCGGTCGGCCTGCTCGGGAATGCCCGGCTGATGCGGCACTGGCACACCGGGGACCTCGACGACCTCGCGGACGCGGTGACGGCGCTCGAGACGGCCGCCGAACGCTGCGCGGTCGCCGGGGTGCGCGCGGCGCTGCTCTCGAACCTCGCCTGTGCGTTGCTGGCGCGACACGCCGACGGAGGGCTGGTGAGGGACATCGACGCCGCGATGGATGCTGCCAGGCTGGCCGTGACCAGGGCACCCGAGGCTCAGGCCCGGCTCTGGAGCAACTACGGCAGCACCCTGCTGGCCCGGTACCTGGTTCGGCGGAAAGGCGCGGGAGTCGGCTACGGAGAGGACGAACAGGCGGACGAGAACGCTCTCGACGAGGCCCTGGCCGGCACGGATCGCGCCGTTGCTCTGTCCTTGGCCGGCGGTCGGAGCGCGGATCCGGGGACGCTCGTGCAGCGGGCCGTCGCTCTCCGGGTCCGGTTCGAACGAGACGCTTTGCTCACCGATCTGTCCACGGCCCAAGAGACCCTGCGGGTGCTGCTGGACACCTTGCCCGCGGGCCACCGGCAGCGCTCGGTGGCGCTGACCGAACTGGGCAACGTCACGTGGCTCCGGCATGTCCGGATCCGTGACGTCGGGGCCCGCCAGGAGGCGATCCTCGCCTGGCGGGAGGCCGCGCGCCTCGGCCCGGTGCACGACCGGATCGTCGCCGCTCGGGCCTGGGGTCGTGCCGCCTTCCAGGCCGGTGACATCCGTCAGGCCGTCGGCGGTTACGAAGTTGCGATCAAGCTCCTGCCCGAGCTGGCCGACCCGTGCCTGGCGCGAGCGGTCCGACAGCGCAGGTTGTCTCGCTGGTCCGGCCTGGCGGCGGAGGCCGTCACGGTGGCCATCGCCGCAGACCTCCCCGAACGTGCCGTCGGACTGCTGGAAGCGGGACGGGCGGTGCTGTGGAACCAGGACCTGCGGCTGCGTTCAGAGCTTCTACGGTTGCGGAAGAGGCAGCCGGAGCTGACCGCCGCGCTGGAGGCCGCCCGATCGGTGCTCGATGCTCCGACGACTGAGCCGCAGGCCCGACGCGGAGCCCGGACCGCCTGGGACCAGGCCCTGGCGCGGGTCCGAGCGCTCCCCGAGGAGCAGGCATTTCTCCTGCCGACACCGGGCTTGCCCGAGCCGGGCCCGGTTGCCAACGGAACCGTGGTGGTGCTCAACGCCAGCGTGCTCGGCTGTCACGCGATCGTGATCCGACCGCCGGAGCAGGCCGATGACAAGCGTCCGGAGTGGGCGCGAGCACTGGGCCGGCACCTGCCGACCGGGGTGCAGCGGCGGCGACTGCGGCAGGTATGGGCAGCGATGACCTACCTACTGCTGGGGCTCTGCTATTACGCGTTCCGGATGTACATCACCGGGTCGCGACGGGACTGGACCCGCCTGATGCAGGCGTCCCTGGGGGCGCGGTTGCGGGAATCCAAGACCGGCCTCACCGGGTTCATGGCGGTGTCACTGCTGGCGTTCGTGCTGGGGCTCGTCTGGGCCCCACTCTTGATCGTGACGGCGCTGGTCGGGATGGGATTGATGGTTGTCTCGATGATCGCCCAGGAACGAGGGGTGCGCCGACGGTCGGGTTCCGGCTGGCCGGCACGGGCCGTCCGCCGACTCGGGCGGCTGATCGACCCGGCACCGGTGCGTGTGCTGGCGCTGCCTCAGGTGACCTCGGCGGCCCTGGTCGAGCAGGCCCGTCGTCTGGACCGGGCGACGACGGTCGAGGATGCGGAGGTCGAGGAGGTACTGGAGTGGCTCTGGACCGCGGTGGCGGAGCCAGTGCTCACGGCCCTGGGGCAGCACGTCCAGATTCCCCCGGAAGCGGGACCGCCGCGGATCTGGTGGTTGCCGGTGGGCGTGTTCGGTGGACTGCCGATACATGCCGCGGGCTACTACCGCCAGTCGTCTTCCGAGATCCCTGACGCCGGGAAATGTGTTCCAGCACGGGTCATTTCATCGTATCTTGGGACATTGTCCAGTCTCGAACGGGGGCTGGCCACGGCCGTTGCCCACCCGCGTCAGCTCGCCGTCGGGGTCGGTGACGCGCAGGGTCAGCAGCCGCTTCGGGGGGTTGGCCGCGAGCTCGAGAATCTGAAGACCTTTCTGCCTGAGCCGGAGCGGGCCACGCATCTGCTGGACGCGGCCGCGACCAAACCGGCGGTACTGGCCGAACTGCCCCGATTCCCCTGGCTTCACCTGGCTTGTCATGCGGTCGAAGACGGCCTGGATCCGGCCGGCACCGGGTTCGCCCTGTACGGCCCGCAGGCCCAGTCGCGGCTCACCGTGGCCGAATTGGCCGCCCTCCCGCCGGTGCAGGGGCACCTGGCCTATCTGGCGGCGTGCGGGTCCGCAACCGGCGCCCTTCAGCTCAGCGACGAATCCGTCCACCTCGCCGCGGCGATGCAGATGCTGGGGTACCCGCATGTCATCGCCACCTGGTGGACGATCGACGAGTCCACGAGTCGACAGGTGGCGGCGGCGTTCTACGACAGCGTGCTGGCAGCAGACCTGACCGACCCGGACGCGGTCGCCCGAGCGCTGCACAGTGCCGTCGAGGGGGTGCGGCTGGAGGCGGCGGCTACGCCCCGCCGGGCTCGGCACTGGGCGGCCTACGTCCATCTGGGGCCTTGAGTGCGGTTGACCGGCCTGGCCCGGGAATTGCCCAGTCTCGTACCGGGATATGCCCGGTTCGGGCGACGGGCACTGACATCACCTGGAGGTATCACTCGGCTGAGGCCGGACCGTGCCCGTCCAGGAGGTGCACCATGGCCCGTCATCGAGCCGTTGGCAACAGGAGTCAGGATCGCTCGGCCGGTGCAGGGTCACCGGAACGACGTCCAGTTCGTTCCGGCTTGGACGCCGTCCCACTGTGGACCGGCCTGCTGCTGACCGTTGCGGAGGGAGTGAACCGCTGGTGGTTCACCGCTTTCGCCTGGTTCGCTGTTGCGGTTCGGTCCGCGATGGCTGTCCTGAGCGCCGGGCGGTCCGGCACGAGCACCGGACGCCGGGCCGACAGAACGCGATTCGGCATCCTCGTCCGGCTGTTCCGGTTCATGGAGGGGCGATACCGTGATCGTTGAAAGCACTCTTCCGGCAGGGCCTCGAGAGGGCCGGGGAGGTGAGCGGAATGCCGTACCAGCCACCGGCTCATGAAAGCCTGGTGCGGGACCTGCGAGTGCTCCGAGAGCGTGGGCTGATCCGGATCCGGACGCTCGATCTCCCAGCTCTCACGGCCGCGGTCGAATACACATCCGGCGGCAGCCGAACCGGCTCGCCCGATGAGATCGAGCGGCTGCTGCGCACCGCGATTACCGCGCTCGGGGACGGCGAGAGCGGCCTCGCTGCCGCGTACCTGTTCGGTGTGGTCCAGGGGACGATCGGCCGGCGTCCCACGGATCTGCGTGAGCGGGCGGCGCGTGAGTACGGCAAGCTCAGCCCGGAGACCTTCCGAAAGGGACCGGAGCGGATGCTGATCTCGCGCCTGGCCGACGAGATCCTCCAACTCGATGGACCAGGCGCCCGACAGCCGTTCGACCCCGAACCCGGTTCCCGCAATGGCGGCGATTACCAGGACGTCGTCCGTGATCTCGAGCGTGCTCTCGCCGAAATCAGGACGTCGGACGACAGCCAGTACACCACCGCTCAGTACGGCCCGTACCCCTGCGTGTTCGGTGGCCGGATCACGCCCATCCACGTCCGGGTCGGCAAGATCGAGCATCTGACAGACGTCGACGTTGTGGTCTCGTCCGAGAACGTGTACATCGAGCCGGCCCGGATGTTCACCGCCACCCTCTCGGGCGCGCTCCGGCGGGCGGCGGCCGAGCGGGACGAGGCCGGAGTGGTCATCCGCGACGTTGTGCACGACGAACTCCTTTCCTGGGTGACCGATCACGGCTCTCCCGGCCAGCCGGTCGAGCCCGGCATCGTGGTGCCGACCTCCTCCGGTGCACTGGGTGGGCAAGGGATTCGCCGGATCTACCACGCGGCCGTGGCCGTCCCGAAAGTTGGCACCCACGAATACACGGTGACCTGGGAAAGTGTCGGCCGCGGCGTCCATTCGGTGTTCGACCGGCTCCGCGCGGAGCGAGACCGATTCTCCCCGCCGCTGCGTTCGGTCAGTCTGCCGCTCTTCGGAGCGGGATACGGCCGGATCGACCTCAGCGACAGCTGGATCTGGTTGTGGCGCTCGCTGCGCGCGGAGTTGACTCGAGACGGCGGATGGGAGGTCCACCTCACGGCGCTGACCGCGCCGCAAGCGGTGACCATCCTGCGCGGTCTGCTGGACGAGCAGTCCGACTAACCGCTCCTGCCAGTCGCACCCGCGCCAGATCGTCGCCGGTGAAGTGGATCCGCAGGATCGCCTGGATCGTCCCGATGGGTCGGGCTGGGAAACCTTTCGGGACGGGGCAGCGTGTACTGGTTCGACAGATGGACGGGGAGGGAGCATGGACGCACTCGACGAATCGGATTTTGATGCGTATGTGCGGGCCAGCGGTCCGCGGCTGAAACGGCTCGCCTTCTTGCTCACCGGCGATCTGAATACGGCCGAGGACCTGCTGCAGTCGGCCTACGCGAAGGTGCTGCCACGGTGGCGTCAGGTGGGCTGGTACGACAGCCCGGACGCCTACATGCGCCGGGTGATGGTGTCGATCCGCACCTCGTGGTGGCGCCGGTTGCGCGACCGGGAGGTGCTCACCGGTGAGCTGCCCGATCGACCGCAGAGCCCGGGGGTCGGGTCGGCTCCCGGCCGCGATGTCGCCGCGGATGAAGGGGAACTCGACCGGGTGCTGCGCGCGCTGCGCACGTTGCCCCGCCGCCAGCAGGTTGCCGTGGTTCTACGGCACTACTGCGATCTGAGCGAGGCCGAGACCGCCGCGGTGATGGGAATCAGCGTCGGTGGCGTGAAGAGCCAGACCAGCAAGGGGCTGGCTGCACTCCGGATCACGCTGACATCGTCGACGAGCAGTGAGGAGCCAGCTCATGAATCTTAGTCCTGAAGCGTTCGAGCAGGTTCTGACCGAACTGGCCGACCGGGCCGACGGTCACCAGGTCGTCGACCGGGTGCCGGCTGTGCGGGGCCGGGCCCGCCGCAACGCCAGGCGGCGCGCCGGTGCGCTGGTCACGGCGCTCACTGTGCTGATCGTGCTGGCGTCCGGGATGGCCGGGTTCGGTGGCCTGCCGGTGCTGCGTGGGCAGGGCCCGGCGGAGAAGCCTGCCCCGCCCAAGCCTTACCTGAGCGTCCAGTTGGTGCGGGACGAGGCGAAGGAGGCCACCACCACCCCCCGGTACAACGGAGGTCGAGTGGTTGTCGTCAAGGTGATCCTGCGCGGCCGGGTCCCCCGGTGGTCGGGTTACCAGGCCGGAGCCGACGTCAGGGACAATCTGTGGGAAGCGCTGCTGTACGCGGACGGTGGAAAGGACATCGTGGAGGTGCGCCCGACGCAGCTGAAATTCCACTGCGATCCCGCCGCCCCGCTGGTGGACATCGACATGTCCTTTCCGCTGACCCTCAATTACGGGCCGGACAGATATATCCCGATGCTGGGCCCACACGATCTGAGGTTCACGGCCAGTGCCTGCGCCCCGGCGGGCTTGGCCCAGCAGAAGCTGACCGTTGTGGTGAAGTGAGGAAAGGTGCGCTGACACCGCCCTGAAGCGGCGCTGAAATCCTCGGTTTCAGCGCCGCTTCAGTGGTCTCGTCCACGGTGGTGGGGTCAGCGCGGTGGTCGCGTGACGGAAGGGTAGAACCATGACCAAGGACCTTCCCGCACCGCGGATCCGGCGGTTCGGGTGAAGCGATCGGTGTTCGTTGGGACGCCTGGCTTTCTGGGCCGGATCGACAGCGAGACCCGGTGTGCGTTCTGGGTCGAGGAGCCGGTGGATCACGGGTTCGACCCGGGCCGGCTGATCGCGGTGGATCTGGGGCGCACGCCGTCGGCGGTGCTGGCGAAGGAGATCGACTGGAACGACGTCCAGGTCGACGACTGCGTCACCGGACCCAACGGGGTGATCACCGGGACGACGTTGGGGCCGCGCTGGCCGGAGCTGCACCTGAACGGTGCGCTCTACCTGGAGCAGCAGTTCGTGCAGGCGCTGCCGGCCCGGCTTCGACCGGCGTGTCCGCCGGTGGGCATGGACGCCCACCCGCACGAGTGCATGACCTGCGTGTACTGGCCGCAGGCCGATGACCCCCGGGCCGGGAACCGGTACACCGGCCATCACGCCGAAATCCTGGCGGAAGAAGGCCGCCTCGCCTGGGTGGCGGTGTGGCCGCCGGGGCGTTCGGCGTCACCGACCGTGCCGGCGGTGCGGATGTGGATCGACCTGTCGTCCCCCGAACAGTGCGACGCCGGACCGGAGAGCCTGACCGAGATCGGCACCGGGGCAGGGCTGAAGTCTGGCGCTCTTTTCCTGATCAGCGGCCGGCTGTCGGTCGGCTCCGAACCCGCTCTGGAGGATGCACCGTGAACGACGACCTCAAGCACCCCGACCCTCGGCCCGGGCCGGCTCAGCCGGGCGAACCGGTCGACGGCGCGGATCCGAGCGCTGCGTCCTCGGCGACGCCGGGATCGAATCGCCGCCAGCGCGTCCTGGAGCTGCTGAGCGGCGCGGCGCTGCTGAGCACGACGGCGCTGTTGCCCGTGATCGACCCGAAGAATCCGCCGTTCCGGGCCGACTAGAAGGCGTGTTGGGCCGAGAAATTCGGTTGCTTCTGGCGGAGCAATGCGCGCTGAATGCTACCCATGGCTGACATCCAGGGCTCCTACGATGACCTGTTCAGTGCCGTGCCCAGTGCGCTGGGAGACCTGCTGGACGGCGGAGACGTGGGTGCCTCTGTTGCGGTCTTCGTGGACGGCGAGCCCGTGGTGGACGTCTGGGGCGGGTTTGTCGACGCGGACCGCACGATCGCGTGGCAATGGGACACGATCACGAATGTCTGGTCGGTCACCAAGACGATGACGGCGCTGTGCGCATTGGTCCTGGCCGATCGGGGCGAGCTCGACCTGGCTGCACCGGTCGCCCGGCACTGGCCGGAGTTCGCCGTGGCGGGCAAGGAGAAGGTGCTGGTGCGGCACCTGCTCGCGCACACCGCAGGGCTGCCCGACTGGGACGGGCCGGTCGAGGAGCTTTATGACTGGCCGTCCGCCACCGCACGTCTGGCCGCACAGGCTCCGCAATGGGAGCCGGGAAGCACAGCCGGATACCACTCGCTCACCCAGGGGTTTCTCGTGGGCGAGGTGGTACGCCGGATCACCGGCCGGAGCCTGGGCGACTTCTTCGCAGAGCAGGTGGCCGGACCACTGGGTGCCGACTTCCACATCGGGCTGCCCGCCGAGCACGACCATCGGGTAGCGCTCACGGTCCCGCCGTCATCCCGGGGCGAGGACTATGCCGCCAGCGCGCCCGGCAGCAGTGCGCGCCCCGCCGGCGGCACCGCCATTCGGGTCCGGGATGGGAACAGCGTCGCCTGGCGTCGTGCGCAGATCCCCGCGGCGAGCGGATTCGGCAACGCTCGCTCGGTCGCCCTCGTGCAGTCGGTGATGGCCTGCGCAGGAACGGTGCGTGGACTGCGGTTGCTGTCGCAGGCGGGCTGTGATCGTGCCAGGGAGGAGCAGTTCCACGGCGTGGACCGGACCCTGGGCATGTCAATCCGATACGGCCTGGGCTACGGGCTGTTCGGCAGCGCCTATGGGTGGGGCGGCTGGGGCGGCTCCATCGTGATGGTCGAACCCGACGACCGGATGGCGGTGGCGTATGTGACGAATCAGATGCGTGAACCCGCAGACGACCTTCGGGGATGGGAGGTCCTCATGGCCGCCTATGACGGGCTCAAGAGGCTGCGGGCTTAGATCGCGCGAGCGATCGCGATCGTGCCGTTGAGCCGCGGTCCCGCTTCGTAGAACATGTAGGCCGAGCCACCGTCGGTGCCGAACGACGGCGCCGCCGCCCGCCGATTGTCCGGTGCGCCGGTCATCGCGTAATGGAAGACGCCGAGGTGGTTTTCCCGGTTGAAGGCATTGCCGACCTCGGTGATGAACATGTTGCCGGTGTTGCCGTGGTAGACGACATAGCTCGTGCCGTTGCGGGTGACCAGCGCTGGCCCGGAAATATCGGTCTGCCCGTCCGGCCCACCGGACACCAGCGGGGTCGGCTGAAAACTCCAGCTCTTGCCGTCGGCGGACCAGCCCCAGAAGATCTTCCGGGTGCCGTTCGTGACCCCCATGAAGACCATGACGTACTTGTTGCCCAGCCCGGCGATCGGGTGCTCGAAGACACGCGCATAGGAGGTCTCGGTCGAGTTCGGAATCGCGCTGGTGTTCAGGACGACGCCGAAGTACGTGAAGTGGATTCCGTCGGTGGACCACGCCATCCGGGTCGTCGTGTTCTCGCCGTGGTAGTAGAGGTAGAACTTGCGGTTCGAGGCGCTCCAGAGCACGTGCGCCGACGACACGTGAGTGACCGAGTAGTGCGGCGCCCAGACGTTGGAAACGATGGGGTTCGCCGGGTACTCGGTGAACGGGCCGGCCAGCGAGTCGCCGTAGGCAAGGCAGATGCCGCCCGGCGCCTCGTGCGGCGCGTAGTACAGGTAGTACCGGCCCAGCGGTGCATCGAGCTTGTCGTAGACGCCGCGGATGCACGGAAAGATCAGCTCATTGGTGGGGTTGTAGCGCAGGCTCGCCTTGGCGAACGGAACCCCCAGGTACTGATAGGTCGGGAAGCCGGCGGGCGCGGCCGACGCCGAAGTCAGCGGCCCGCCGACGGTTACGGCAGCACCGAGGGTGGCGGCGCCCCCGAGCACGACGGCGCCCCGAAGGACCTGGCGGCGGTTGAGGTCGGTCATCGTTGGCCTCCCATAGTGGATGAGGGCCAAGTCTTACCGCTCTCGACATCTCCGAACAAGCTGATAATACGGATTACTAAAGGAACTCCGGATGCAACCGAAGTCGACCGAGGGCTTGACGTACGGTCCGGCGTCGGTCCAAGCTGTCCTCGCAGGACCTGATAATGCGCATTAGCACAGTAATGATTGGATCGTGATGGCTACCGGATCCCAACGGCGGCGGCTGACCCAGAAGGACATCGCACAGATGACCGGCGTCAGCCAGACGACCGTGTCGCTGGTGCTCAACGGCCGGGCCGAGGGCGATGGAGAGATCCGAATCGCGCCGGAGACCCGCGAGCGGGTGCTCCAGGCCATCCGGGACAGTGGCTACGTCGCCGACCCGATCGCCCGCCGGCTCGCCGCCCGGGACAACCGCATCCTGGGCGTGTTCGTCTACGAACCGTTGTTTGCAGCCGGCAGCAGCGACTTCTACCACCCCTTCCTGGTCGGCATCGAGGAGGAGGCCGAGGCCCGCGGCAGCGATCTGCTCCTCCTGACCAGCGCCCCGGTGATCGACGGGCGGCGGCGAATCTTCCACGAAGGAAACCGCATTCGTCTGGCCGATGGATGCGTGCTGCTCGGTCGATCGTTGGACCGGGACGAATTGACCCGGCTGGTCGCGGACGGCCTGCCATTCGTCTCGGTCGGCCGTCGGGAGGACGCCGGCGGCCCGGTCCCCTACGTCGGCGCCGACTATTCCAACGCGGTCTCCGCGCTGGTTGACCGGGCGGTCCAGGCGGGTCACACCCGGCTGGCCTACGTCGGCGAGGGTAAGGGCCCGGAGTCGTACACCGATCGGATGACCGGGTTTCGCACCGCCGTGGCCGAGACCGGAGCCACCGGCGTCCACGAACCGGTCGCCGGCCGTGATCTCGAGGCGGTACTGGATTCCCTACTGGCCCAGCACATCACCGCGGTGTTCGCCGAGGAACACAGCGATGCCGTCGCGCTGATGGCCCGGGCCGCGAGTCGCGGGCTCGTGGTGCCGCGCGACCTGTCGATGCTGGCTCTCGGTCAACCTACCCGAGTCCGGGCCGAATCCGCTTCCCCCGAAGTGACCTTCAGTGGTTTCAACATCCCTCGCAGGCAAATGGGCCGGGCTGCAGTGGAGTTGCTCAGCGCGTTGATCGAAGGCACCCCGGCTCCCATCCAACAGCTGTTGTCCTGCGAATTGGTCGACGGCACCACGTTGGCACCACCCCCGGAGCAGGCACCGAAGCAAACACCGAAGCAAACACCGAAGCAGACACCGACGAGGAAGAGAAGGTAGCCGCGCGTGCTCGAGATGGAGACAGACATTCTCGTGGTCGGTGGCGGGCTCGGCGGTGTCGCCGCCGCTCTCGGCGCCCTGCGCGCAGGTCGCCGGGTCGTGCTGACCGAGGAGTTCGACTGGCTCGGCGGTCAGCTCACGAGCCAGGCGGTCCCGCCGGACGAGCACAGCTGGGTCGAGCAATTCGGGGTCACCGCGAGCTATCGCGAACTGCGCAACCGAATCCGGGCCTACTACCGCCGAAACTATCCGCTCACCGCCGCGGCCCGGGCGTGGGCCGACCTGAATCCGGGCGCCGGCCACGTCAGTCGGCTCTGCCATGAGCCCCGGGTGGCGGTCGCGGTGATCGACGAAATGCTTGCCCCATACCGGGGGTCGGGTCGGCTCACAGTGCTGTCCCAACATCGACCGATCGCGGCCGAGACCGCGGGCGACCGGGTGACGGCGGTGACGCTCGCGCACCGGGACACGGGTGACCGGGTCACCGTGTCCGCGCCGTACATCGTGGACGCCACGGAAACCGGCGAACTGCTACCGCTGACCGGCACCGAGTATGTGACCGGCTTCGAGTCCCAGGCCGACACCGATGAGCCGAGCGCACCGCCCACCGCGCAACCGGCGAACATGCAGGCCGTCTCGGTCTGCTTCGCCGTTGATCACGTAGACGGTGACCACACCATTGAAAAGCCGGACCGGTATGACTTCTGGCGGTCATACCAGCCCGATCACTGGGGCGGTCCGCTGCTGTCGCTACGCGCACCCAACCCGCGCACGCTGGAGCCGACCGAGCGGGTTTTCGAGCCCAACCCACTGGACGATCCGCATCGGGTGGACGCCGATCAGCGGCGCGCGGCCGGCGACAGCAACCTGTGGACCTTCCGGCGGATCGCGGCCCGGCGTCTCTTCGTCGAGGGCGCCTACGACAGCGACATCTGCCTGGTCAACTGGCCGATGATCGACTACTTCGAGAGCCCGGTGATCGACGTGCCGGACGCACCCCACCACCTCGCGGCCGCTCGGGAGCTGTCGCGCTCGATGCTCTATTGGCTGCAGACCGAGGTACCCCGCGCCGACGGCGGCACCGGCTTTCCCGGTCTGCGGCTCCGCGGCGACATCACCGGCAGCAGCGACGGCCTCGCCCAGGCCCCCTACATCCGTGAATCTCGCCGAATCCTCGCCGAATACACCATTGTTGAGCAGGATTTGGCGCTCTCGATGCGGGGGGACAAGGGCGCGGTGGACTATCACGACACGGTCGGCGTCGGGATGTACCGGATCGACCTGCACCCCTCAACCGGCGGCGACGGCTACATCGATGTCGCCTGCTCGCCGTTCCAGATCCCGCTCGGCGCCCTCATCCCGCGGCGGATGGACAACCTGATTCCGGCCGGCAAGAACATCGGTACCACGCACATCACCAACGGCGCCTATCGACTGCACCCGGTCGAATGGAATATCGGCGAGGTCGCCGGGGCGCTGGCGGCGTTCTGTCTCGACCGGGCCACGACTCCACGCGCAGTGCGAAACACCGCTGCTGCCTTGGCCGAGTTCCAGACCCACCTCGATCGGGACGGCGTCGAACGCCACTGGCCCGACATCACCGGTTACTGACGTCGCCTTCAACCAAGACCACACAATGGAGTGACAATGCAGATTCGCCGACTAAGTTCCGTGCTCGCCGGGCTGGCCGTGCTCGCGTCCGTGCTCGTCGCGTGCGGCGACGACAGGAGTACCTCCGCCTCGGAACCGGTTAAGTTGAGAATGACGGTGTGGACCGCCAACGAACCTCACTTGAAGCTGTTTCAGGCGATCGCGGCCGAGTACAAGGTCAGCCACCCGAACGTCACGGTGTCCTTCGATCCGATTCCGTTCGAGTCGTACACCACGACGCTCACCACTCAGATCGCCGGCGGAAACGGGCCGGATCTGGCCTGGGTTCTGGAAGAATCGGCGCCCGACTTCGTCAGTTCCGGGGCGCTCGTCCCGCTCGACGACACCTTGAAAAAGACCGCCGGGTATGACTTCGGCGACCTCGCCCCGGCCGCGGTGAAGTTGTGGCGCACAGACGACAAGCTCTATGCCTACCCCTTCTCAACCTCGCCGTTCGGTCTGTTCGTCAATACCGATCTACTCAAGAAGGCCGGCCAGCCCAATCCGGCTGGTCTGGTCGCGCCGGGTAAGTGGACCTGGGACGCCGCCTTCGCCGAGGCCACCGCCGTTCACGCCAAGACGGGCAAGGCCGGTCTGGTGGTGCGCGACTTCGACTACAAGGTCTGGAGCAACCTGGCCTCGATCTGGACCGGCTGGGGTGCGCAAGCGTGGAGCGATGACGGGAAGACCTGTACCTTCAACTCCCCGGAAATGGTCGCGGCCATGACCCGTTTGCACAAGGCCATTTTCGTGGACAAGGCCGTGCCCGGCCCGGGAACCTCCGCCGACTTCTTCGCCGGACAATCGGCCATGACCATCACCCAGATGTCCCGGGCGTCATTGCTGACCGACGCGAAGTTCGCCTGGGATCTCGTGCCGCTCCCGGTCGGGCCGAAGGGCAAGTACGCCGTCGTCGGACAGGCCGGTCTGGGTGTTCTGAAGCAGGGCGGGCACGCCGCCGACGCCGAGCAGTTCCTGGCCTTCTTCACGAACCCGGCCAACTCGGCGAAGCTGGCCCAGTACTTCCCGCCGGCCCGCAAGAGCCAACTCAATGCCGAAACACTTGGCGCTTCGAATCCTCTGCTCAAGCCGGCCCAATTGCAGTCGGTTGTCATCGACGGGATCGCCACCGGCGTGGTCAAGCCCAGCCACACCGGTGCAGCCGAGATCGCCCAGACCGTTCGGGCCTCTCTGGATCCGCTGTGGAAAGCGGACGCGAACGTCAAGACCGTGCTCGACAACGTGTGCACGAGCCTTACCCCGATGCTCGGTCAGTAGGATGACCTCGATCACCGATCCGGGACCGGGCGCAACTGTGGCTGTCGGCGCGAAAGCGCCGGTCACGTCCCAGCGGCCCGGCTTCTGGACGATTCGGCGGCGGGATCAACTGGCCGGATACCTTTTCGTCGCCCCGCAGATTGCCGGCAGCATCGTGTTCGTCATCGTGCCGCTCATTCTCATGGCCTGGTACAGCCTGCACGAGTGGAACGTTCTTGCCGGTCAATTCTCCTTTGTCGGGACGGACAATTACCGCCGATTGATGGACGACCCCAATCTTCCGGGCGTCCTGCGCGCGACCGCGCTCTTCTCCGTCGGGCTCCTCGTGCTCAACCTGAGCCTGGCCCTCCTGCTCGCCGTTCTGCTGAACCAGCGACTGCGGGGCACGGTGTTCTTCCGAACGCTGTTCTTCTCGCCGGTGGTCGTCTCGATGATCGCCTGGACCATCGTCTGGAACTTCCTGTTGCAGAACAACGGTGGTATCAACGGGCTTCTGCAGGTGGTCGGCGTCCATGGCCCCAACTGGCTGCGCGGCGAGGGCACCGCCATGGTGGCCGTGGTCGTCGTCCAAATGATCAAGAACGTCGGACTCAACATGGTGTTGTTTCTGGCGGCGCTGCAGGGGGTGCCGACCGATCTGTACGAGGCGGCTCGGGTGGATGGCGCCAATGGCTGGCGGACTTTTCGCAGCATCACCGTCCCGATGATCAGCCCGACGATCCTGCTCACGTCGATCATCACCGTGGTCGGTTCGCTTCAGGTGTTCGCCCAGATCGCGGTGCTGACGCAGGGCGGTCCCGGCAACTCGACCACCGTCCTCGTCTATTACCTCTATCAGCAGGCGTTTCAGTTCCATCACCTCGGCTACGGCGCCACCCTGTCGCTGATGCTGTTCCTGATCGTCCTGGCGCTGACCATCGTGCAATGGCAGATGCGGAAGAAATGGGTCTTTCATGAATCGTGACCTGTCCCGGCGAACGACGCTGTTCGTCTACGGCACGCTCTGCCTTCTCGCCATCCCCTTCATCTTCCCGACCTGGTGGATGGTGACCAGTTCGATCAAGCCGGTCAACGACGTCTTTCAGTTCCCACCAACGCTCATCCCGACCCACGTCGACGTGTCGGCCTACCGCGAGGTCTTCAGTCTCCAGCCGTTTGCCCGGCAGTACTTCAACAGCATGTACATCGCCCTGCTCTGCACGCTCGGCACGCTGGCCGTCTCGTCGCTGGCCGGATACGCGTTCGCGCGGATCCGCTTTCGCGGCCAGAATGCACTGTTCCTCGTGGTCTTGACCGGGCTTCTGGTTCCCAGCGAGGTGACGATCGTCCCGCTCTTTCAGATGTTCAACCGCTGGGGCCTGATCGACACGCACTGGCCGCTCATCCTGGTGCCCATCTTCGGCGCTCCGAGCGTGCTCGCCACGTTCATCATGCGGCAGTTCTTCATTACCCTGCCGGTCGAACTCGAGGAGGCCGGGCGGATGGACGGGCTCGGCCGGTTCGCTGTGTTCTGGCGCATCATGCTGCCACTATCCCGCCCGGCGCTCGGGGCGGTTGCCATCTTCACCTTCCTGCACAGCTGGAATCTGTATCTGGAGCCGATCGTTTTCCTATCCACGCCAACAAATTTCACCCTGCCACAGGCGCTCACCCAATTTGTCGACGCCTACGGCGGGCCCGCGTGGAACGTGCAACTGTCCGCGGCCAGCATGACGGCGCTGCCGGTTCTGGTCGTGTTCGTGATCGCGCAACGGCAGTTCATCGAAGGGCTCGCGCATACCGGGATCAAGGGCTGAAGGACGACTCAGCTCGCGCTTTTGGCGACGCGGGTCAGGGAATTAAGAATCGAATCCAATGTGCTCGGGTCCGTGACAAGCTGCACCATTCCTTGCCACCACGCCTTCTGCAATGACGCGGGCATCATGTCCCCGGCGCTGAACCGACTGACCTCGGCGTGGTCGAGCGCCTGGCCCACCGCTCGTGCTACCGGATCAAGGTAGGTGCCCGATGAGACGCTGCGGTTCACGGAAGTAAAGCCGCCGAGTTTGATCCACGCTTCTTGTGCCTTGGCGCCCGCGAGGTAGGTCATGAACGAACGCGCGGCGAGCGTATCGTTCACCATCACAAGGACATCAGCGCCAATGGTAACGGCCCCACTGTACCGGCGGTTGATGGTCGGGAAGCTAAAGAAACCGTAGTCGCTACCCGGGTTCAGCTCCGGGTACTTTGAGGCGATGAATCCCTGTGCGAACGAGGCAAGATAGTACATGTAGGCGGTCGGCGGCTTGCTGTACAACGGGTTTCCGCCGTCGGCGTCAGTCGTTGTGAGGATGCCCCGACTCCCGCCCAGCACGTATCCCTTCGTCTGAACGATTTTGTTGAACATGCGGAAGGACTGTTTGATGCATGCATCGGTCCAGGGAATCTCGGCTGCGATCCACTTGTCGTAGAGACTGGGGCCGCAGTTGTTGAGCACGATCTCCGATACCCAATCGGTGAGGGGCCAGCCGCTGGCTGGACCGCTCGCGGCCACGATTGAGAAGGGAGTGCGGCCATCTGCGACCATCTTGTCGGCCAGCGTGATGGTGTCCTGCCAGGTGTTCGGAACACTGTAGTTGGCAGCCGCGAAGGCACTCGGGTTGTACCAAACTGTCGCCTTGTTCGACACCTTGTAAAATATTCCGTACAGCTTGCCGTCGTGGCTACCCAGGTCGACCCATGCGGGTGCGTAGTCCTGGTTGACTCGATTCATGTCCAACACGGAGTTGAGCGGCAACAACTTACCTTCGTCGGCCAGTTGTTGCATAAGCCTGAGATTCGGCAAGATAGCGATATCGGGCGGATTTCCGGCCTTCATGCGGGCATCCAGCACGGCGGGCAGATCCTGCGTCCCTTCCCAGTCAACGATCCCGCCGGTGTCCTGCTCCCAGCCGGACTTGACGGTGCCAAAGCTGGTGAATTCAGGGCCGCTCCACAGGCCAAGGACGCGGACGTGTGCGCCGTTGAGGTTTTGAGAGGCGGCGCTTGCAGCGGCCGCGGTGGGCGCCGTGGCTGTTGGTGCTGGGCTGCCCGAGCGTGTACAGCCAACAATAAGAGCTGCGGCCAACGTGAAAAGACAGATCGTCCGGACAATCCTCTGACGAGAGATCATCATCGCCCCCAGGTAGCTCGGGTTCCTTGCTGGAGATCTCGGCATGGAGCACTGTACGTCTGAGTGACCCCCTGCGGAATATCTCTTAGACGGGGATGCCGGCGGTAGTGGCGCTCTGGAGCCAAATAGGGAACTCGCCGAGCAGCCGGGAGTACAGCTGCTCGTCCTGGATCTCATCGAGGTCGTCAACCGCGAAGAAGCCGGCGTTGTCGACGGTCCGCCCGGAGAGGGTGTCCAGCTTTTCCAGCACTCCGTAGGAGGCCTTGCCGACGCCGACGAACTGCCAGAACACGGGCAAGGCCGAGGACGAGCGCAAGAGCTTCTCGATCTCTTTGCTGCGGTAGAGACCACCGTCGGTGATGAACACGACGAGCACGGGCGGTGGGGAAGGCATCGGCTGGTAGTGATCCAGGACGAGTTGCATCACCTTGGCTTCGTCGTTCTGTCCGCCGATGCTCGCCCAGTCCGGGACTGGTTGGCCGGCCGCGAGGGCTGCGGCCTCACGCTGCTTGGTCGCTCGCGCTCCGCCGGCCCCGGTGGAGATGCTCTTGGTGCGTACGTACAGCGGAATCCAGTCGGCCAGCGCATCGACGTGCAGCGGCGGCAGTGACAGCGGATTCGTCGCGTACGACCAGACGTCCAGGGTCGCATCGTCGTCCAGGTTGGCTGCGACCGCGGCCAGTCGTTCGACGACTCGTGCGACGGTTCCTTGTTGATAGAGGCGGAACATTGAACCGCTGGCGTCGAGCACCACCGCGATCCGAGCGCGTCGCCCAGCGATGCCGGCCTGCGTCAGCAGTACCGAGACCGTCCGCTTACGCAGGTTCAGGCGCTTGCGCATGTCGATCGGCATCCGGTCGGGAACCGGGACAGCGGAAACCGGCGTCGCTGGTTCGGGGGAGACGTGGGTTACTGGATCAGGGGTGGGATCGATATCCACCCCGAAGTCGGTCGCGAGCCCGGCGAGGCCGCTTTCGTAGCCTTGTCCGATGGCCCGCAGCTTCCAACCGTCGTTGCGCCGGTACAGCTCCAGCACGGTCAGGGCTCGTTCTGTCGTCAATGGTGGCGGAACGAAGGTGGCTACTACTGTTCGGGAACCGCTTTCGCGGACCGTCGCCGTGATCGGTATCCCGGAGAAGGTGAGTTCCGGTGTGGCGACGTCGATGGTGGCGGTGATGACGATGCTGCTGACGTCGGCGGGCTGGGTGTTCAGTTCGATCAGGATGGTTTCGCCCTGAGCGCCTGCCGGAGTGTCAATGGCTGGGCCGTCGTGACGGACGGAGCCGTCCGGTGTGACGGGCATGTTGAAGAACACGAAGTCCGTGTCTTGGCGCACTCGCGGGTCGGCGCCCAGTCGCAGGGCGCATATGTCCAGCCCGACTCGTCCTTCGCCCTCGATCGCCGAGGCCCAGGCCACGGTGATCTCGAGGGCGGCGCCGGGCACCGTTGTGTTGGCACCCTTGGTCAGTTCCATCGCACAACATGATGACACCAGGCACTCGGTGAGGATCAGGAATCGGCCCAGTGAGTGGATGATTCGTCGGCGACTGCCTGCGTCTGGTGGGGCCCCTGGGGTGTTCGGCGGAGTATCGGACGGATCTCCTCCGATGGGTCATCTGCGTCGCTACGCTCTGGGCTGTTGGAGAACGGGCTCCAGCTGTGGAGGAGTACGAGGGACCATGCGAGGGCTGAGCCTGTTCCGTGACGAATGGATGCTGGTGAGCCGGATGCGCGGAAGGCGGGCTCGGCGACTGCTTCTTGCTTCAGTTTTCGGGTCCGTCGAATGACGGTTCTGGTCGGGTCGGGCCCGTTGCCGGCGGAGATCGCACAGCGGTACCCGTTCGGCTACGCGGTGGTCGACGTGGAGACGTCGGGCTTGTCAAAGGTCGCAGACCGGGTGCTGCAGCTGGCCGTGATGCAGTTGAATTCCCATGGTGGCCTTGAGGATTCGTGGACAACACTGCTCAATCCGGGCTGCGATCCGGGACCGGTGCACATTCATGGGTTGACCCGTGCCCGGCTGGCTGGTTCCCCGCAATACGACACGGTGGCTCAGCGAGTCAGCCGGATGGTGGCAGGCCGGGTCCTGGTCGCCCATAACGTGTCCTTCGACTGGGGTTTCTTGTCGGCCGAGGCCGCTCGGGTCGGGCATCCATTGGCCGTCGCTGGGCGGTTGTGCACGTTGGCCTTGACGCGGCGACTGGATGTTCCGGTGGCGAGCCTGTCACTGGCATCGGTGGCCCAGTACTGGGGTGTGACCCAGCAGCGGGCTCACGCGGCCGACGACGACACTCGGGTCGCGGTGGAGGTGCTGAGGCATTCGTTGGTCGCGGCGGCCCGGCTCGGGTTGCTGTTGCCGATCGTGATGGCCTCGGAATCCGGTGCGGCGCGGCTTGTATACCCACCGAAAGCGCCCCGGCCGGCGTGTCCGTGGCGTCATCCAGGTCGTCTCGTCGTTGGTGGGCCCCTCGTGCAGGGGATGACGATCGTGATCACCGGGCCTACGAACAGGGACCGGGAAGCCTTGATGCTGGCCGCGACCGAGGCTGGGCTGGATGTCATGAACTCGGTGAGCCGACGCACCAGCCTCCTGGTGACGAACGATCCGGGGTCAGGCACCGGCAAGGCGGAAGGCGCGCTGGCGCACCAGACTCCGACCCTCTCCGAGGGCGATTTCATGAACCTGCTGACGCGCGTCGCGCCGGGAACCCTGAGGACGAGGACCGCTGCGTCGGTGGACCGCTCGGTTGTCGCACTCTCCGCTCCGAAGGCCGACCGGGTCACGGTGACGACGGGCCGACTGCACGGTCGGCGAGTGCTGATCCTGGGCGGGCCGCACGAGCGGGCAGTCGCCCTGCGGGCACGGGTGGCGGAACTCGGTGGTCAGTCGGCGGTGAACCTGTCGGCGAGCGTCAGTGATGTCGTCGCGCTGCTCGGCGCCGACCTGGATCCGCGTTGGGGCCGGGCCACCGCGATCGAACTGAATTGGCTCGACGAGTACGAGCTACTGCCCACATCCCGGCCGGTGCCGAGTGCCTCCACCGGCCCGGCCGATGAGGCGCCAGCAAACCAGGCACCACTGATGATTTCACCGCTGGCAGAGACGGTTCCCGATCCGGTGGTGCTGTCCCGCGGCGCGGTGACCGATCTACCGATCGGTGATGCGTGGTCGCTCAGTGTCCAATGGGCTGATCAGGGAGACAAGGTCGAAGCGGTGGACGTCGTGGCGTTCGTCGTCGACGCCGATGAGCAGGTCGGCGACGACAGCGACTTCTGCTTCTACAACAACCTGACCCATCCGACCGGAGCCGTTGATCTCGCGTTGGAGACACCTGGCGAGGCACTGCTGCATGCCCGGTTGGACCTACTACCCGACGGACGAGGCCGCATCGTCGTGGCCGCCGCCCTCGAAGGCGATGCCACCTTCGGCGATCTGGGACCGATCGAACTCATCCTCCGAACCGAGGCCGGGACACCGGTCGTGCGAGCAACGTTGGACGCTGCAACCGACGAAACAACCCTGGTCCTGGCGACGATCTACAACAGGGACGGTGTCTGGCGACTGCGCGCCATCGGGCAGGGATACGAATCCGGACTCGCCTCACTCGCTGTGTTCCACGGCGTAGATATCGACGACTGACGCTCAAGACAGCCAGATCGATTTTCACGAGTACAGCCGCGCGCATCTCACCGAACGGGCGCAGGGCGCGGCGGCGTTCGATGAAGTGCCCAGTCCACTGACGGCTTGCATGCGGTACCGAGGTACAGGTTTACCGTCAGGACATGAGTACAAGCATGAACGATGAGGCGAGGGTGCCCGAGGCGTGCACCCTGCCGACCGCGGAGCAGCCACTGCGGTTGCTGGAGTTCGACGACCTGTTCGCTACCTCGCTTCTACGCCAGCAGCGGGTCTCGCCGACTCGGCTGCGGTGGCAGTTGGACCCGACCGTGGAGGCGAGGACGAGGGATCTGACCGGTCGGGAGAGCTCGTGCTGCTCCTTCTTCACCTTCTCCTTCACCGCGGCCCGTGACCGGCTGCAACTAGATGTCGATGTCCCTTCCGAGCAGGTCGCCGTTCTGGACGCGCTCAGCAAGCGTGCTGCCGCGCGGATGCGGGCGTGAGCGGCCTGCGCAGTGGCCAGGTCGCCGAGGCGGCCGGGGTGAACGTGCAGACGTTGCGCTACTACGAACGTCGCGGCCTGCTGGCCGAACCGCAGCGCAGCCTTGGCGGGCACCGCCTCTACGACGCCGAGGCGATCACCACCCTGCAGTTGATCAAAGCCGCGCAACGGCTCGGGTTCACCCTGGATGAAGTCGCCGAGCTGCTCGAGGCAGGCCGTCACCGGCACACCCACTCAGACGCCGGCCTGCAGGCCCGCGCAGCGGCGAAGCTGGCCGAGGTGCAGACAAAGATCGCCGACCTGGAGGTGATCGCCGCCTCCCTGCGCGCTGCGGTGGACGCCGGGTGTGACGACCTGGTGGCCTGTGCCGCCCAACCGTGCTGCCCGATCCCGTTCGCGACCATTGCTTACCGAGACAGCCACGGCAGCTGCGGGTGCGCCAGCTGAACGCGGCCACGACGGCGCCGCGCCTCCGGATATGGTCGCGGTCGTGACCGTTGCCCGTTCCCTGCTGCTGTTCGCGCTGGCCGCCCTGGCCGAGATCGGTGGCGCCTGGCTGATCTGGCAGGGCTGGCGCGAGCACCGCGGCCTGTGGTGGATCGCCGGCGGGATCATCGCCCTTGGCGTCTACGGGTTTGTCGCCACTTTCCAGCCGGATCCGAATTTCGGCCGGATCCTGGCCGCCTATGGCGGGGTCTTCGTTGCCGGATCTCTGGCCTGGGGAATGCTCGTCGACGGCTTCCGGCCAGACCGGTGGGACATCCTCGGCGCCTTCATCTGCCTGGGCGGTGTGGCCGTCATCATGTACGCCCCACGAGCAACCGATCACTGACCCATCGATAGACCGCTGATGAGACTTTCAATCGCTGCTTGCCGCGCCCTCAGTCGGCACTCGGGCCAGAGGTCAATCGCCGGCGCAGTCCGGCCACTTCAAGGTGCTGAGCGCGCCGGTCACGAGCGAGACCTTGCAATCATCGGCCATGATGGCAACGGCCTGAGGAGATCAGCCCGAACTCGGATCCTGCCCGCCAGCACTGAATCCACGCTGAAGCGGTGCTGAAACCAGCGACTCAAGGAGCCGCATACGACTGGCCCGCGCGCACGGTCTAGTGGGCGCGCGGAAGGGTGACCGTGACGATCAGCCCGCCCTCGTCGCGAGCGGAAGCCTGCACGTCCCCGCCGTGCGCGCGGGCCACCGAGCGCACGATGGACAGGCCCAGGCCGGCGCCGGGGGATGGCAGGCGCTCCGTGCGGTAGCGGCGGAACGGCTCGAAGAGCGCGGGCACCTCGTAGCGGGGGATGGCCGGGCCGGAGTTGCTGACCTCCAGGTGCGCCCAGCCGTCGGTCGTCATGCTGGTGCGGACCTGCACCCAGCCGTCCTCGGGAAGGTTGTGCCGGATCCCGTTCTCCACCAGGTTTCGGACCAGATGCTCCAGCAGGACCGGGTCGCCGTTGACGGTCGCCTCACGCGTTTCCGTGATGATCTTTACCGTGTCGGAGACGGCGACGTGATCGACGATGTCGGCCAGGTCGACATAGGCGCGTTCGGACAGCTCGCGTTCGGACTGGGCCAGCATGAGCAGACCGTCGATGAGCCGGCCGTGCCGCTCGTTGATCGCGAGCAGGGTGGTGCCGAGTTGACGCACCTCGGCCGAGGCGTCTTCGGGGGTGAGCGCGACCTCGAGCAGCGTGCGGTTGAGGGTGAGCGGGGTGCGCAGCTCGTGCGATGCGCTCGCGATGAACCGGCGCTGCCCGTCGAACGAGTGGTCCAGCCGTTCCAGCATGTGGTCGAAGGTGTCGGCCAGTTCCCTGACTTCGTCCTGGGGGCCGCCCAGGGCGATCCGCTCATGCAGGCCGCGGCCGTCGGGAGGCGCGTCCGCGATCCGGCGGGCGGTCTCGGTGATCTGGTGCAGCGGTCGCAGCATGCGCCCGGCGATCAGCCAGCCCAGCACGATGGCCACGGCGCTTACCACGATCAGGGCGACGCCGCTCTCGGCGATCACGGCGTGCTGCACGTTGACCCGGATGGTCGACGTGGCCTTTTCGATGGTGATCTTGACGTCGCCGGTGGGGTCACCCCCTGGGCCGTTCGTGCGGGACGACGATTGGGACGTGGTGGTCAGCTCGCGCGAGACGAGCACGTACGTGGCGCCGAGCAGGATCAGGCCGGCGAGCACGAAAACACCGCCGTACACCAGGGTGAGGCGGGCGCGGACGGTGAGTTTCACGGCATTTTCATGGGATCAAGTACCCGACTCCTGGCTCGGTGAGCACGATCTGCGGGTCGCCGAGCTTGCGGCGCAGTTTGAGGATCGTCATCCGGACGGCGTGGGTGAACGGGTCGGCGTTCTCGTCCCAGGCCTTCTCCAGCAAGGTCTCGGCCGACACCGCGGTCCCGTCGGCGCGCAGCAACTCGGCGAGCACCGCGAACTCCTTGCGCGACAGCGGCACATAGCGCCCGTCGCGGTACACCTCGCGCCGGTGCGGGTCGAGGCTGATCCCCGCGCGGCGCAGCACCGGCGGCGCGGCCGGGCGGGAGCGCCGACCCAGGGCGGTCACCCGAGCGGCCAACTCCCGGAAGGCGAAGGGTTTCGGCAGGTAGTCGTCGGCGCCCAGGGACAGGCCGGTGACCCGGTCGTCGATTCCGGCCGCTGCGGTGAGCATCAGCACCCGGGTCTCGCGGTCGCTCTCGACCAGAGCCCGGCAGACGTCGTCGCCGTGCATGCCGGGCAGGTCGCGGTCGAGAATGACGACGTCGTAGTCGTTTACCTCGATCCGCTCCAGGGCTGAAGAGCCGTCGTAGACCACGTCCACTGCGTGCGCGGCGCGCCGAAGGCCCTGTGCCACCGCGTCGGCGAGCAGCGGTTCGTCCTCGACCACCAGGATCCGCATGGCTCCATGGTGGCGCAGGACCGCGTCATCCGGGCGTCACGTTTTTCCGTGACGGCAGGGAAACCCGGCGTTCGGTCGACTTCGGGCTGTGGCGGCTGTCCGGCCGCCGGCGAAGGAGACGACGATGCGACGAACTCTTGCCACGCTCGCCCTGCTGCTTGCCGTGGGAACGGCGGGGTGCGGCCATGACGCCGACCCGGGGGTGGTGACCGCCAACTCCGGCGCGCCCCAGGCCAGCGTCGGTGCGGTGGACCACGGCCAGGCCTCGGTATTGAAGTTCTCGGAGTGCATGCGCGATCAGGGTCTCACCTGGTTCCCCGACCCGGGCCCCGACGGCGGGCTGAAGGTGCACAACCCACCCGGCACCGACCAGAACAAGGTCGAGAAGGCGGAAGAAGCGTGCAAGGCGTACGCCCCCGGCGCGAACCAGACCGGCACGATCAGCGACGGGGACCTCAAGAAGCTGCGGCAGATGGCGCAGTGCATTCGGGACCACGGATTCTCGAAGTATCCCGACCCTGACTCGCACGGCAGCACAACGATCGACACCAAGACGCTCGGAGTGGAGCCCGACGACCCGGCCTTCGAGAAGGCGAGGCAGGAGTGCCAGAAGTACCTGCCGCCCCGCAAGGGCACGGGAAACTCCTGATGAGTGCACGACAGATGCGTGCACGACGCACCGCAGGCGTGGTCGCCGGCGTCCTCTCGGTCGGCGCCGTGGCCGGCGCGATCACCGTCTTCACCCTGCCGCAGGTGCACGACCGCCCCAACGCCGCCAATCACCCGCCGGGGTCTACCGCCGACGTCACGAAGCAGACGCTGATCGACCGGGAGAACCACGACGGCACGCTCGGCCACGGCGACACCACGACCATCTCGACGCGCGGCAACGGCACCGTCACCGAGCTGCCCACGGAGGGTGCGATCCTCACCCGCGGCACGGCGATCTTCCACCTCGACAACAAACCGATCACCCTGCTCTACGGCGCTCTCCCCGCGTATCGCCGGCTCTCGAGGGGCGTCAAGGGTGCGGACGTCAAGCAGTTCGAGCGGAACCTCTGGGCCCTCGGCTACCGGGGTTTCACGGTCGACGGAACGTACAACTCCTGGACCGCTCACGCGGTCAAGGACTGGCAGGACGACCTCGATCTCACCGAGACGGGCTCGGTCGACCCCGGCCAGATCGTGTACGCCCCCGGCGCGGTGCGTGTGGACTCGCTGACGACGCAGGTGGGGAGCGTGGTCGGGCCCGGCGCCGCGGTGGAGAAGGTCACCGGAACCTCGTCGTTGGCCACGGTCGGCCTGGACATGGACTCGGCGCGGCTCGCCCAGCAGGGCGCCGGCGTGCGAGTCACGCTTCCCGACGGGGAGGTCGTCGCCGGCAAGATCATCAAGGTCGCCACGGTCGTGAGCGAGGGCGACAACGGCGAATCGGAGACCAGGATCCAGGTGACGATCCGCTTCGGCTCGGCGGTCAAGAACATGGGCGCGGCTGCCGTCACCGTCGCCTTCACCGCCGGCCGGCGATCCAACGTGCTGGCCGTTCCGGTGGCTGCGCTGCTCGCGCTCGCCGAGGGCGGGTACGGGGTACAGGTCGTCGACGCAAGCGCGACCCGGATCGTGGCGGTGCAGACGGGACTCTTCGCCGACGGCAAGGTGGAGATCACCGGGAACGGCCTCCAGGCCGGCACGAAGGTGGCGATGCCGTCATGAACTCCCTCGAAACCGTCGCGGCTGCCCCGGCCACCGTCGCCGGGCACCCGGTGATCGAGCTCGCCGGGGTCGCCAAGACCTACCCCGGCGGGGTCAGCGCGCTGCGTTCGGTCAACCTGGTCGTCGACTACGGCGAGTTGCTGGCGATCGTCGGGCCGTCGGGCTCGGGCAAGTCCACGATGCTGCACGTGATCGGCACCCTGGATCGGCCGTCGCAGGGTTCCGTGCGGATCGACGGGCACGACGTGGCGTCCCTGTCCGACCGGCAGCTCTCCGCGCTGCGCGCCCGGCGCATCGGCTTCGTCTTCCAGCAGTTTCACCTTGCGCCGGGGCGGGACGCGCTGGACAACGTCGCCGACGGCCTGCTCTACACGGGACTCGACAAGCGCGAACGTGAGGAGCGTGCCGAGGCCGCGCTGGCCCGGGTCGGACTCAGCAACCGGCTCACCCACCGCCCCTATCAACTCTCGGGCGGCGAGTGCCAGCGGGTGGCCATCGCCCGCGCGGTCGCCGGCGACCCGCCGCTGCTGCTGGCGGACGAGCCGACCGGAAACCTCGACGCGGTTTCCGGCGCCGGGGTGATGGAGCTTCTGAGCGAGCTGCACGCGGCGGGCACGACGATCCTGTTGATCACGCACGACCGGGAGATCGCGAACCGCCTGCCGCGGCAGGTACCGATGCGCGACGGGCGGGTGGTTTGAGATGTCGCTGCGACCCGCCCGGCTGCACCCGTCGGACCTGGCCCGGCTCGGCGGATACGGCCTGCGCTCGCGCCCGCTGCGCGCCGTGCTGTCGGCGCTGGGAATCGCGATCGGCATCGCCGCGATGACCGCGGTGGTCGGCATCTCCGCCTCCAGCCGCGCCGACCTCGACCAGGAACTCGCGAAGCTCGGCACCAACATGCTGACCGTCTCGCCCGGCACCACGATGCTGGGCAAGCAGGCCGCGCTGCCCGACGAGTCGGTCGCGATGATCAAGCGCATCGGACCGGTGCAGTCGGCCACCGCCACCGGCGTGCTCAGTGATACGTACGTCTACCGCACCGACCGGATCCCAGCGGCGCAGTCCGGCGGCCTGTCCGTGCTCGCGGCCAAGCTCGACCTGCTCAACGAGGTCGGCGGCACGTTCGCGCACGGCACCTGGCTCAACGCCGCGACCGACCGGTATCCGGCAGTGGTGCTCGGCGCGGCGGCGGCCCAGCGGCTCGGGAACGTGCCTGCCGTCTACATCGGCGGCCAGCGGTGGGTCGTGGTCGGGGTGCTGCAGAACGTGCTGCTCGCGCCGGAGCTCGACTCGGCGGTGCTGATGGGGTGGCCCGCGGCCACGACGTACCTGGGCTTCGACGGGCATCCGACGACGGTGTACACGCGGTCGGACCAGGCGCAGGTGGAGGCGGTCCGTGCGGTGCTCCCAGCCACGGCCAACCCGTCGGCGCCGGGTGAGGTGCAGGTGTCCAAGCCGTCCGACGCGTTGGCCGCGCTCCGGGCCACGAACGCGACCTTCACCGCACTGCTGCTTGGATTGGGTGCCGTCGCACTGCTGGTGGGCGGGATCGGCGTCGCCAACACAATGGTGATCTCCGTGCTGGAGAGACGCGCGGAGATCGGCCTGCGCAGAGCGCTCGGCGCCACCCGAGGCCAGGTCCGTACCCAGTTCGTCGCGGAGTCGTTGCTGCTGTCGCTGATCGGCGGCGGGTTCGGCGCGCTGCTCGGCTATCTGGTGACCGGAACCTACGCCACGGCACAGAAATGGCCCACGGTTGTGCCGCTGTGGGCCCTCGCGGGCGGCGTCGGCGCGACGGTGCTGATCGGCGCGATCGCGGGCTTGTACCCGGCGATCCGCGCGGCCCGGCTGGCACCAACGGAGGCGTTGGCGGCAACCTGACCGGCGGCGCGGCTAACGATCTCGCTCAGGGCGATGACGGGATCTGGCCGCGCCCCGGCGGCCGTCAGGGTAGGTCCGGCATGATCCGAAAGCCGATGTCGGCGGCCTGGATCCGGGCCAGATCGTCAGAGGTGACGGCGTAGCCGGTGAAACGCTCAACCGCAACCAGTCCCTTACCCACCCGGTCCCGGTAGTCATCGAAGTCCAGGCCGGACATTGCCGCCGTGACCACGGGCTCGATATCGACCTCCCCGCGGGGCTCGAACGCGGCCATAAGCCGACCTTGTTCGGCGAACGACAGCCGGGTCAACCCGTTGACGTTCCAATACATGCTCGCCGCCCGCCCGGCGGCGGCCCGGGCGAGCACCGCCTCGTCGGCGCCCCGGTATCCGTTGTATTCCACGGCGACTACGGCGGCTCCGGTGTCCAGCACCATCACCCACGGGTCGATCGACTGCCTTTCCGTCTGCTCGGCGTCAATGGCCCGAAGTGACTGCGGTTGCGCCGGATCGGCACCGAACGCGCGCAGCACCTGCTCTACTGTGCTGTCCGTGACCACGGTGACGGTCGCGGCCTCACTGAGCCAGCTTCCTCGGATCCAGCGATAGGCGAGCTCCGGTCGGTCGTTCCGGGCCGGCACCGGTTGGCCGCGCAAGTGATAACCGAGTCGGTCGGTCCGCCGATGCACGACCTCCGGCGCT
>Ga0307513_10000221_pt1 | contig 82179 bp, 91 predicted proteins | sample 15_EM_MG_FD_202174 | JGI IMG/M metagenome (GOLD analysis project Ga0307513, IMG submission 202174) | Populus trichocarpa ectomycorrhiza microbial communities from riparian zone in the Pacific Northwest, United States - 15_EM | ecosystem: Host-associated > Plants > Roots > Unclassified | place...
CACTCGCCTAGAGGAATCTCACGCCGTCCCGAAATAAGCTGAACAAGCGGATAGAATCGGCCCCTCCGTAGACCCGCAGAGCTGTATGTACGACTGTACGTACATGAATACAAGTGTGCCTTTCTATACCCCCCTATAACAGCTACCTGTATGCACCAACCCGACGCCCCGGGCCGAATCCCTCACCAAGGCATCTAAGCGGAGCACACCGGGCGCTGCCCGCGACTGGTCCCCTCTCCTCAAGGCCAATGTGAGGACCAACCCGTGGCACGTGCCAGCAATGCGGATGATTTCAGTCATTCACAGGGCAGTCGTCGTCCTAGGTCTTCACTTGGCACGAGTCGCGCCCGCGTAATAATATGCCTACTCGATATTGTACCACGATAAGGGACAAACCGTTAGAGGTTCGACCCGCATGTGAGGTGTAGAGAAACATATGTATATGTAACGATTTGGGGAACCGAGTTCGAGTGCTCACAATCCCAGCCTGCGTCCGACTTCCACCCCAAGTCCGACTGCCCGGAATCTCGGAGCGGTTTTGATCGGGGATGGAAGTTTCATTTCCGTTTCGGGGGCTCCTCAATCCCAAAGACTCGGCACGTGAGTCGGGCTGTCCTGGCCTCTTTCCTCCCATTGTGCCTTTGCAGAGAACCACGACAGCCTGCAACACATGAGTTCGCGCCTACAGCCTCGCAGATCCGTCAAGACGGTCCTGAACTACTACGAAGGTGCTCAGGACACCGAGGACGACTACGACTCCGACGATGGCCATGACCACCCCACTCTGGACCCACGCCGTGGAAAGACCAAGCCGGAACGAAGCGGTTTTGACGCGAAACAGACGAGGAGGAGGAGGAGTGGTAAACTGTCCAAGTTCCCGACTATGCCTTTGGACGTCATGTATGAGGTGTGTCCTCTGCTACTCTGCCAGTGTCTGTGCTTAGATTTCCGGTCCCCAGATCTTCTCGTTGCTCCACCCTCGGGATTTGTTGAAAGTGTCCTGGACAACGAAGACATTTCGGGCCGTTCTGACCGACCGTTCGTCAAAACCGATCTGGAAGACGTCGTTGGCTTCTGTTGATGAATTACCCCCCTGCCCAAGTGATCTGCCTGAACCCGTGTATGCCGCCCTCTTGTTTAGCCCCTGCTGCTCGGTTAGTAATAGGCTCCTAGCGACTTGAGCATGAACTTACGGCCGAAAATGCTACAGGGGTGTACGAAACCGCGGTCTTCTGTGGTCTGGGAGTTTAGGCGCAGATTTTGTAAATCCTGCCTTGCAAATGCGTATGTCACACAACACATGGAACTAAAGAAGGACTTAATCTCCCATCTACAGGGTTGTTGACTACTTTGGGGCTTGGAATATCGTTGGCAAGAAAGGCCTACACGCGGCTTTCAAGCAGATTCGAGTCCACGGGATCGGCGAGTTTATGCCTAGAATCTACGCGAAAGGTGACCCGCTTCCTTCGACAAACTGACAAGCTACTCATACATCCGTTCTAGTGGCACACGGCGGTCGTAATGTCTATTACTTGAAAGAGGACATCGAAAGATTTGCGGATGAAGCTTTGCAAATCCAATCCTCCGGAAGGGACCTTCTCGATTTTGTCAATCGATGCGAGACCTTGAGAGAAATCAGGACCAACGTGAGTGTATTGCATTGCGTACAACAACGTGCATTGACTTTTACCAGCACGTTAACTGTATGGAAGCATGGGAACGCCTCCAGGCTCAAGACAAGAAGGAAGAATTGAAAGAAGCGAAATTCCAGCGATTATACTCGTGCGCGAAGCCTTTCGTACTGTCGTAATGCTCCCAGTAACCACCAGATTTACAGGGTTCTAGAGAAGCTGTTCGAAGAAGGGTGGGGAGACGAGCTTTCTGAAAACCTTCAGTCCTATTGTGGGCTGGACGAGGTTACTGGCGTCGGGATTTCAAAACCGCTTACAGATAAAGGTAAGATTGTGTCAAGATCTCTACCGGAATGATGCTCAATCCTGCCTAGGATGGGCTGAAGTAAAGGCTCCAGTCCTTGCCTTCATGGAGAGCCGCAAGGCGCGACGTATTTCTCAAGAACAACGCGAATGTCTCAGCACTCGAGTTTCCGCCTTGCGAACCCCGATCTTCGCGTACAAGAGGTCGCTACACCCAGCAAATGACTTCATTCCTCTCGTTTCAGACGTGTGTTGGATCCCTGATATCCTCGACACGACCCTCACCGGCGACGACGAATCTTTTGCCGCCCTCGTAGACGGTCTGCCTGACCGCCTCCCCCAGCTCTCGACAGAAATCCGTAGGAAGAGGGAAGAACAGATCACTTCGATCTTGCCGTGGGGTGCGGCCACACCAGACTCACTCGAACTCGCGACGGTATGGTTTACTTGCTGGTGTTGCAAGGTAGCGCTGCGGCATCAGGAAGTCTTCAAACACGTGTGCTTCAGGACTCGTCCCTCAGAGGTAAGTAGACCTGAGGTACAGCTGACCGAGTTCACGGGGAATCCATGGACCTGGCCGGCGGAAAAGGTCCTTTTTGCGGAAGCTATTTCGAAGGCTACTAGAAAGGTCGTTCTGACTTGTGGAGGTGACCCCGAAAGGATGACATACCGTGAAATGGATGAGATCCATTGCCGAATCGCTTGGTTCCAAGGCGCTTTGAGTTTGCAAGTAATTGATTGGCGTCAACTGGTGATATTATCGCGAGCTGGAATCGACCGTTACTTATTTTACTTTTTAACAGGCACGAAAACTCCAGGCCCTCGACAAGGAGAAGGCCAAGGGCAAGGATGTAGACAAGCCGGAATGGAGGGTCCTTAAACCGGACGAACTCCCAGAGTTTCGGCAACGCGAAACTCCTTCAGAGAAGAGTCAGTGGTCGTGCATGCACTGCTGGCGGACTGGTGATTTGGTGTCAAGGGGGAAAGGTTTCAGCGAGATCAAGACACATATCATGACTGTGTAAGCTTAAGGATTGGCAAATTTGTTTGTCCCTTCAGTCTGACTTTTTGATCAGCCATTCCGTCGAGGTTGTTACGGATACGGATTACTATCGGGAAGTCAGGAATAGGCGTGATGTCGACTTCTATCGGGAACCGCAACCGACAGACGAAGGTGATAAGAAGATCGCGGACATGGTGGTCGATGAGACAGCGGAAGAATAGACTTTATGTTCACCATTATTCTAGGTTCATGGATAATTATTACACATTCGGGCGCCACAGCTTCAGCCAGAGCCTTGTGCGCAATGACGACCTGCTTGGCGTGGCAATCGTGAGAAACTTGAAGACGGGCCGATTGATTGCTGCGGCGGGAAGCCAAGGTTAATCTGCTCTATCTTTCACCACCACCTCGGCTGTTCGAACTATGGTCGGCCGCCGCCGTACACGAGCAAAACAAAACAATTTCCGCTGGAGTGACTCCAGTGAACTAGACACTAGCTCTGATGAAGACGCGAATATCCAAGTGCCGGAAGCTTCTACGACCAAGGCTAGGGGTAAGCAGAAAGCTATAGCCAAGTCCTCCGGCGCACGGATCACGAAGAAGGGTAAGTTGGGTATGATCACAGAAATACCTTTGGATGTCCTGTATGAAGTGAGTTTCTTCTCTCCCCCTCTCTGCCAAGACGGTGACCAAGTTCATGTCCTTTACCGATAGATATTCTCCTGCCTTGCTCCCCGGGACCTCATCCGGATGTCATGGACCAACAAGGAGTTCCGACGTGTACTCACCAGTCGCTCTACGAAGAATATTTGGAAGGCTGCGCTGGGGTCTGTTGAGGGGCTCCCTCCATGCCCCTCCCACATGAACGAGATCGAGTATTCGACAGTTCTGTTCCATATCGCGTGCTACGTAGGTTCCCCCATTCTCATCAGCCATTCCCTGTCCATTCAAGATGGGATAGGCCTGTGGAAGAGCGCGTCCTCCGGTTAATTGGTACTTCCGAAGGAGGATCTGCAAACGATGCTTACCGGATCAGTGGGTCTCTCGAGGTTTTGACCAGCTACCTGCTCATCAACCGTCTGTGATTCTCCTCATTTGCACAGGGTGTACACCGGGGAACAAATGTGGGACAAGGTGTTAGATGCTGGCATCGAAGACGCACTCAGTGTGCTCCGACTCGGCGATTCGTTGGAACTGGGAGGTTTCCTTGGTTCCGATCTGTTGAAAGGTAGAGATACCCAACGGAACAAGTTTCCGGCGCAGAAAGTCTGATTCTTCTCGCGCAGTCGAACCAGGAAGAAGCGGGAAAACGTTTGTCACGTTACGGGACGATGTCCACAATTTCATCGGTGCGTGTCGAAAGGAGTTTGATGCGGGAAAGGACTTGTACGATGTCGTGAAAATGTATGGAGCCAAGAGGCAAGCCCGTCGAGCGGTGAGCCGTGGAGATTTTCCCGCACTTCGTGGAGTACTGAGTGACGTGATAGCATATGCAAGCGATTGCGCCTTGGGAAGAAGACCAAACTGTTGATAGAGAGGATACTTTGGACCATGAGCGTACCAGGCGTTACAAACAGTCGGTCTTTCCGTTTTTTTTTTCTACGTGAATTCTCTCGTTGATGGCTGTCATCAAGGATTCTCGTCAGGCTCGAAGAAGAAGGGTGGGGCCACGAACTCCGTACCTACCCCCTGGTATATGATGGCCTTAAGTACCAGCCAGGTGTAAGAACATCCAAATCGTTAACCGACAAAGGTATGTTCGTCCGTCCACGGGTCCATACTCGCTGTGATTACTCAGCTATATCCAGGATGGGAGAACATCAAAGACTCTTTGATCGCGTACCTTGCGAAGACTATGGAAATGCGGCTTGCGGATGAACGTCTGGAGAAAAGGAAGGTGCGAATTGATGTCCTGGGGAAGATTGTTTCGGCGTTCCGCCGATCCAGTATGACTCCCCGAGATTTCTTCCCGACACTGGGCACGATCGCGAATGTTCCGCATATCAGCGGCGTCCTCGGCTGCGGTGATGAGGAAGCGTTCGAGGAGTTGAAGAACGGGATTGTGGAGCAACTGCCTGGACTCACTGCACAGATCCGGAAAGATCGAGAGGAGACGCTCTTGAAGCTTTTGCCGCCGGGTTATATTTCTCCAGAGCCGTTGAAACTCGCGACCACCTGGTTTAGTAACGGTCTCGTGTCTAAGGCAGCTAGGGCGGAAGATGTGCTCAACGAGATGTGGAATTCGGTGAGGAGGGAGGTGTGGGATAAGGCCAGTGTCAACGAGGGGATCCTTTGGAGCGTGGTCGCTCCCCACATTGTCTTCGAGAACAAGGTCATGGCCGCGGTCGCCAAGCTCATTACGGACCTGGGGATTGGAGATCCGGAGAAGATGACCGCAGAGGAATTAGATAATGTGCACTGCAGGGTTGTGATATTCTGCAAGGATCCGAAGAAGCCTGTCTTGAACATGGAGGTTGGAGGTTGGCGTTCTTTGGTGAGAGAAATTTCCTCCCATTCCCCCAGAACATCCAAAATCTCACTCTTAAGGAATAGGTACAGAAGGTCGCGTATGGTGATTTCCAAATCACCGACTGGCGTGCCCTCAAAGACGACGAACTCCCAGATGTCACGTCCATCGGTCAGCATCCCGTCAACGAGCTGTGGGATTGCGTGCATTGTTGGAGGGCGGGGGATGATCAAGATCTCGAAGAACCTACTCAGGCACGAGAACATTTATTGGATGCGTGAGTTCTAATTTATTTGTTCGGTGGTGTGTGTTAGGGTGAGACGAAGTTGAAACGGTTTGAATCGATAGACATGGGATCGGGAACCCAACAGAGGATACCGATTACTGGTGCAGCACTGCCGATGGTGGGGTAAACTTCAATCACCAGCCTGAAGGACGGATCCGAAATCAAAGTCCTGCCGCAACCCCCCCTGAGGCTGGATAAACAAACAACTGTTTGATTACTTCATCCCCTTCTTGGTTAACCTATCGAATCCTCATTTAAACTACCCGCATCCATCCCCTGTCGATGTTGGGATTGTATCGAGGGGGACATGTATCCGCCTAACTTAACCCCTGTATCCAGCCCCAGTGGTACACTATTGCAGTGTGCTGAGGATGGTGGTCATTATCCTCGTTCCGTGTAGCAAAATGATGACATAGCGATAACCTTGTAGGCTGTCCCTACCAATAATACAGTGGGTACATGCGTTCTAACTACTGAACATCGAACAAGGGTGGGACATATCCAGACCGTGTGCATAGGGGAATGAGAAGAGCGTCCTCTGATCGGGGGGGCGGGGCGCGGGGGGCTTGGAGAGGAAAGCCAGTGGAACGGTCCAAGAGAAAGGAAACTGAGGGATCTACAGCTATTTCTTCTTCCTCCCTTTCGGTGGCCCGGTCTTTACAGGGGCCTTCTCCTTAACCTTGGCCTGCTGACCTTTCGTCTTCCCGCGTTGAACGATGGGTGGTGTTGGTCGTTCAGACACTTCAGTGCGACGACTGACCCTCTCGTTCGCCCGTTCGTCCGACTCTCCATCCTCCTCGCCCTCTGATGGATCGCGATACTGGGCGAAGAAGATCTTGACGGTCCTATCACATACGTTCTTGATGTAGTAGTAGTTCCCTGAACATGGCAATCAGTATTGACAACTTATCGGGAGTGCAAACCTAACGTCACTGACCACGGGGGACCAAGAAACACCCTCCTTGACAGATCATGAAACTCGTGGTGTGGACCTTGACGTGTACGGCACCCTGTATGACGTGGAATATCTGCCATTCCAACATCAGCAAACTTACCAAACGCAAAGCACAGAGGGAAGAACGCACGTATGAATTATCTTTCGAACTCTTGTTCGGTTTCTCCGCCCCAGGTTCCAACTGGATGTGTCCGGCAGCAACTTTATCCCCTTCACTAAATATCTTCTGGTACGAGTAGTCCGCCTTCTTCGCATGTGTATCGCGAGACATCCGCGTCGTGAATGCAACTCTCCGTCTGACCTCCTCCTTGGTAGTGTAATCCAGGACGTGTCCAAAGGATTCTGTGTCCTTGTCCCAGCCCGCTTCGGGGAACGGAATGGACTCTGGATCAACAGTGACGCTCTTCCCTCGCCTTTTCTTGTGTTTCTTCCCAAGGGGTTCTACGGGATCCTGTGTAACGCGAAGGATAGCCTTGATTGGAGGTACGAGAGTAACAGGCTTCTCATCGACCTCTTCATCACTGTCTTGGTCGCCTTCGGGGTCGGTACCATAGACGACCTTCTCCAAACACCACCACTTCAAGGGAGCATACCGGTACCTGCGACCCCTCCGCAATCCCTGTGGGTTTTCAGGAGACGCAGTGACTATGGGCGATAGGAGCCAAAAAAGAGTTTGTTTAGGTGAGAGACTCGAGGGATGTAATAAGGAGCGAGGCTTACCGGGACGAATCGAGACATAACGCGAGTCCGAGGTCCTATCTGCGAGGGGTATACGGTTCGAACGAGGCTTCTTGGTGGGACGTCGAGCTTCCGCGGAGTTCTCGTCGAAAGAGATCTTCTTGCGGCCTCTCTTTTTCGGTAGGTTGACAGACGGCAGTTCACCTGCTTCCTCTGGCGGTTCATCAGGCTGGTCCTCCGGTGGCTCGTCAGGTCCAGCATCTTGTTCGAAGTCCATGGGGTCTGGTTCGTCCTCCTCCTCCGGTTCAGGCGCCTCAATAATAGATGACAGCTTCCTGCTCCGCCGAGATTCGAAGTCTTCTTCGACAGGTGCGTCAAACTCCATCTCCATCTCCACATCCTCCTGGGGGTTCTCCTCGACTTCAGCTTCTTCGTCCTGTTCGAGCTCGACCCGCGCAATGCTGGCCTTCGATGACTTCCTCCGGTTCGTTTGTTTACTCGTCGACGCTTCAGGTTGCTCGTCCTCGCTATCAGGGGAGAACAACGGCTTGTCGTCTCCCTTGCTCTTTCGACTGGACCGACCCTTCGATTTTTGTCGAGAATCGCCTACGCGAGTAACAACATCATGCTCGGGCGTGACTGGTGGCTCGTCCTCCTCCCTACTGAGATCGTGGAAGCTGGGTTGTTCGGGCGAAGGGGATAGTGGTGCATTATGCGAGCGATATTCGAAAGTCGGGGGCGGCTCGAACCCATCGTCCAAATCTTCGTCAGAATCCCCGGGTAATCCAGGCGACAGCTCCGCCATGCTCTTCCGGGAAGTAGCGGACTTCGGTGTTGCACTGACATGGGACTGTGACAACCTCGACCGTCCGAGCCCAGAACCAGGTGACTTTCCGTTCAACTTCACCGACGATCGCCTCCTCGAGATAGCAGCAACAGACACTCGTGGGGACGGAACCTCGTCGAAATCAACTTCAGGCGAGAAGTAGGAGGTCCGGGCGGAAGGACCAGCATTGATTAGGCTTTCAGGGACACGGGCGCGATGAGAGCTGAAGTATGATATTGGACTGGCCATATCCATAGACATTTCCCCGTCCTCGTCTTCGTACAACGGAGAAGGTACAATGCTCTTCCGTTTGTTCCCCTTTACGCGTGGCGGAGTCCTGGTGTCGGCCTGACTGAGAATCTTGTCGAACGGCTCGAAGTCATCCGAGTTCCTGTCGATGACGTCCACCGCCATACCAGTTCGCTTGCCATGCTGGAGATCATCGTGGCGATACGGAATATGCTTCTTGTTACGCGGGTTACCGGAAGATTTGCGCGGCGCGGAGGGCATTTACACCGGGAGGAGGAAGGGTGGACGGGTATACGGGCGGAACGGCCTGAGCTTGAATCAAGGACGAGCGACGTGATCGTGGGAATTTCATCTGTGTATTCACAGTCACGTGAGAGAGATGAAACCGCTCGCCAGCTTGCCAGCGGTGGGGAAGCAAATCTCGTCTAGGTACTAGAGACTAAATAACGTATGTAGCGAGCGTTGTAACCTGCGAAGTACTGTATCGAAAACAACGTCATGATGAGAAGAGAGAGGGATGATTAGATGAGAGTGGGTGTGCTGGGAGCCAAGATCACGAATAATTTACAAGAAATGAGGGTGGGAGGTCAATCAAGGGAAGTCGGGAGAGGGTAAGACAAGAGAAAGGGAGTTCCATCTATGCAAGATATTTGATGTATCGTGTGTCCCAATCGGCGCTCTATGAATGGCAGTAAGTAACGAATCACCTGTAGTGGCAGAAACCGACGAACCGACAGTAATGACCAGGAGTTGATGGGGGGGAGTGTTAAAACAAGGGGGCGGAGGGGCGGATGCATGATCCTGAAGGAAAAGGGACCGTGTTTGGAAAGGTGACGCAGTGACGCAAGGCAATTAAAGGCAGGGTGGGTCGGTCTTCACCGATAGGATGTGGGCCGATGGCTCGAAGAAATTGTCGCCGTTTTCCCCAATCCTCCTCCCAGTCCCAGGTCCGAATTATTCTCGAGTCTGAACCCGCTCAACAGCGAAGTCCCAGGACCAGTCGGCAAGTCCTGGGGAACGCTTGGGAACGCGTCAAACAGCTCGGCCGCATCCAAGAACGAAGAAGAGCCGGGTGTGGAAGGGGTAAGAGGGATAGATGGGAGAGCCTTTAAACCCGTCGATAAGTAGTCCGAAGAATTCGAATTGTTCGAAGGCGTCCTCGTCACTGCTTCGCTCCTGAAGAAAGGAATTTCAACCCGAGGTGGTGAAGTAGTGCGAGCGATCGTGGTGCTATATTTCTTCGCGTTTGTGCTTCTCTGGCTTTCACGAGAAGCCTCCCTGTCAGAGACCGTATTGGTTCTCGTCGGAGTCAAATAATCGTTCGAAATAGAATCTGCACACTAAGATGTCAGCTACCGATTAAAAGCCAGCGATGGTCTAGTGCATTACCTTGGGAGTTCTCCAAGGGAGTTGACCTGGCCTTCCCTGCGCGAGTCAACAGTCGATCCGCGAACGATGAAGCTCTTCCAAGTACATCCCTCCTCCTGGGTGGAGAGCCCCATTCACTCCCGCTTCCCTGGCTGATCTGACTTCGACTCCCAGGGCTTTCAATCCCAACTCCAAGTCTCCCATTCTCATGACCCCCAGTGTTTTGAGGAGTCACAGGCTCGATCGAAACCGTAGTAGGACCCTCAAATGACACACTCGTCTCCGAGCTCAAACTCGGTCGACCAAACGACCTAAGCGAGTTCGTACTCGAGCTAGCTAAAGACCGGAGCCTCGATGATAGTTTCCTGGCTCTCGGTACAGTGTCCCTGTCCTTCTCCTTTGCAGATTTCCTCGACTTGTGTGAAGGAGCGAGAGACTTCCGATCGGCTTCATCTTGAGCTCCACTCTTCCTCGACCGTGGCTGCGGGAGGAAGGATGGAATCTGCGGGTTCGAGAAGAATCCAAAATTGGACCTCCCATCATCGTAAACCAAATCCGGCACTGGTGGGATGTGATCCGGAGTGGTCACCGAGGTCGGGACAAGTGCAGGGGTCGATGCGGACTTCACCCTGGCCATCCCCGATCCTAACATTGATCTCTGGAGTGGTTCCGTAAACGACAGAGCGGATTGTTTCGCTGGATTCTGATTTTCCGGCCGTTGGTTACCAGAAGAACCACTTCCATCCCCCAACTGAGCTTCCAAAATCGCCGCGGTATTGGCAAGGAACGCCAATTCTGTCCCAGGAGAAGCAGGAGGTATAGATTCAGAGAACAAACTCTGTTTCTTCTTCGGGGTCATGAATACGCTCGCAGGTTTGGAGGACTTGGGAATCAAAGAATCGACCCTATCGGGAGGGATAATGTAGTTCGAAGTCCTCGTTTTCTGGTGGACGACTGCGGAGAAGGACCGTTGAGTGGGAGGGGGCGACAAAGTATCCTTGAAGTTCGTAGGGATAGAGTGGTTCGCATACAACTTCTTGCGGATTCTGGGAGGGGATACCCGGGGATCATCAATCTCCGCAGGCGGTGGAAGAGGCTCCTCCGGTAGGGGAGGGGTTTCCACGCGGAAGGTGGTAGTGGTTGGGGAGGGAGAAGGCATTGCGATCAAGAGCGTGGGACTTGCAGGCCTAATAACCTCTGACTGAGCGATAACAATTTCTGCCTGACTAGCATCCAAGGCAAGACTTTCGTCACCAGTGAAGCTGATGCTAGGGTCCGGTGAATCAGGAGAAATGCTTCCCGACGTCATGATGGGGAAATCAATTGGGGACTGCAGTGTCGGAAGAGGAGATGCGAGGACCTGGTACATCGAATGAGGCACCACCACCTCTTGAACGACCGGCCGAGGAGGCAGCTCGTCGTCTCTGGGAAGGGGGAGGACGAATAGATCGTGGTCAGGATCTGGATGATCTGACCTGTATCGGTAATCGATGGTGGAGTCGCTCAAATCAGAAGCCGAGGTAGAAATGGATGAAGGGGGGTTAGGAGATTCGGGGGGTGAATGCGACTGTGAGGAGTCATCGTCGACCAGAGATGCATTGATCGGCGGTAGTGGGAACGCGAGAGTCGGTGAGGTGGGGGTCTCCCCGGGTGTAGGTGGGTCATCAGAGCCTTGAGTGACCTTGACCGATGGAATAAGTTCTTCGACAGATTCGGAGGCGGGCTGTTCACCCTCCTCAACAATAGGCTGAGCATCCACTGTTGGTATGGGGATTGAAGGTGCGGAAACCTCGGGTAACACTGGAGACATACCCACACCATCTACGACAAGTGCCGACGGAATGGCGATGGGGTTTGGCATGGGCACTTCCGGAATGGGATCACGATCCTGATCTTGAGTGGCTGGGGCTATATCCGTAGATCGCTGATGATCGTCCATTTCAATGCCCTCTTCCTTAACAGCGTCTACCACCGGGATGAGCTCTGAGGTGGGTTCGGAAACCTGCACGATTAATGTTGTTGGTATGAGAACGGTCTCTGTCGGTACTTCTCCGGATGGGTCGACTGGAGGAGGGGAGAACTGTGTCTCAGGAGTAGAGATCTGCAGCTCGGGAATTGGCGCAGAGAAAAGTTGAACCTCAGCCTCCTTCGGATCGTCGTGTGTTTGGGGCTCTGGGACTGACCCCTCTTCCGGTGGGAAACAGTCATTCGGTACAGGCAGTGGTGTCTCTTCCTCAAGCGGTTCCAACGGCATCTCCGGGTCCGGTGTCAAGGCCCTTGTGAACCCATAGCTCGCCTGTGAATCCGAAACAACCCTCCTTTGGAATCTATCCGGAATTATGACCTTTCCCGGAAGCTTGTCGATCGCAGTGACCTCCGGGGATGGCATTGGGGAAAAGCCCGAAGGAATCTGAGGACTGCCCGACCCATTCAACCCTCCAAACTCATCCACTTCCGACAACCCAACCCCAAATTCTCCATCATACGCCGACAGTGAAGGTGAAGAAAAAGCGGAATACGAAGACTGTGAAGCGAACCTCCGATGGTTACTCCCCAGACTCTGGCTTTCTCCTCGGCTGTGATGGTGAGGGGAACCCCCCGCGACGGGCTTCACGGTCAAATGTGACTTGGAGACCATACCCAGGCCTTCAGTCGGCAGAGCTTTCGGTCTGTTCAGACCTGGGACGCGGTTCCCCAACATTTCACCTGTCCTCCTTGAAACGTCGTCGTCATGGGACGGCATGGCACCCATACCGAAGCTACCCCTAGGAATAGGTGTTCCGCCGGCTGCTTCGAATCTCGCGATTTTGTCTCGTAATGAAGCCTTCGTGCTACCGTTTGCATTGCTGTTGGGGTTGGTGGCGGAGAGATGAGGGTCAGGGGAAGGGGGGGTTGAGTTCGGGTTTGGAGAAGCGGAAATTGAGTTGTTCTGCTGGTTCAGTCGCTGAAGAGCGGCAATACGATCCCTCAGGTTTTTGTGAGTTGGCAGTCTGGACCCCGTCGCGTTTGTCGACCTGTAAGTGGGGAAGGTTGGAATTAAGCTAACTTGGTAAACGAGTACAAGGTGGTCATTAAAGCGAGCTTACATGGCAGATGGCCTAGGCGGGTAAGTCGCCTGAGACGGGATGATGGGAGGAGGGAATGTACGAGCTGGTCGGCCTGGCCGTGGAGAGAATGCTTCTGACCTCGTCTTCAGTCCTAAAACGTATGACACACAAACGGCCCGCGTTATTTGCTGTCGATATCCGTCTGGACGGAGGAGGAAGAAATGGCCAGAGATGGAACAAGCGAGACAGCGATCCCGGGGTTTCGCACCTAATCCCCGGAGGTGAAGCCGTGGGAAATTACCATCACCCCAATTAGACTTAAGTGCAGTACTGTATGAAGCCGAGTCTAGTCTGAATAACAAATAGGTGCGCAAGGGGCTGCATTCAACAAGGTTACCTAGCTAGTCGTAGTCGTCGTCTGTTGTATATTCGTGATATGGCTCGGGCTTGCGCCGCTTTGCAGGGGGCGGTCTCGATGATCGCATCCGATACCGACTCTCACCCTCTTCCTCGTCCTCATCGCTCTCATGTCTGTACCTCCCCGATTCCGAACGGTCTGACAGTTCCATATCGGACCCATCCTCCTGGGGATATACGTTTGAAACGTCGAACTCCTCGGCGCCGTTTGCCTTAGGTTCTGGAGGAGGTTGGGGTCGTGGGACACCGAGCATATCGTGAAGCACTCCTGACCGGTAAACCTCCTGAACTAGCTCCCGGTGGTTTATCGTCTGCGCAAAGACTCAGCAACCAACCCAGATGGTGATGTGAGATAGGGACGAACCTCCTGTGGGATACCCAAAATGCTCGAAAGGATACTCAGATCCGCGGGTGCTGTCCGTGCTCTGAGATTCGTATACCGACCTTCCCTTCGCGAGTTGATTAATCCAGCATGCAAAAACGCAGTGGATGTCAAGATCGTGAAAGCGCCCGCAAGCGTGGTTCGCACTTTCGCAATTCCATAGGAACCCTTCGAGACATCATTAGCTGCGAAGATAAAGTGTCAACAGATGAATAGGTTTCCAAGCGTGGTCCACAACGCACACACGTCGTTAGGGTCCTCGATGGAGAGTAGATGGGGCTTGACTGGATCCTGCCATCCTCTCCTTAGCTTTGAAAAGTATGATCCGCCATTCCGAATCGACACTCCAACTTCGTGGTAGTTGAAATAACATCCGTAAAGCTCGAAGAACTCCATCATCAGCACGCCCAAGTTCGCCGATGGGTCGATCTCTCCTCTCCGAATCTTCGGGTGCATCTGCAAAAATGAAACCGCAAGGCAGACGATACTGTAGCTTCCCAGTCCGCCACTAAACACCTCGTTCATCGAACGCTGACCCAAGAATGCCTTGATGATGAGCACGAGCGCACGGAGGGCCGGAAGTTCCTTGAGGAACCCGAGAACCATTTGACCAGCAAAAACACCATTAATATGGTTGATGCTGATGTCGACAGAAAAGTGGCCATGGGTGGTGACGAACTTGACGATGGGGACTTTAGCTTTCGCCACAATCGTCACATTATTCGTGATCCCTGCGCGCTTCATCGTATTCGCGAGGGCCCGGAGGACGGTGACCTTGTTCATGTATGCCATGGTGTCGGATTGGATGACCAAATCAATGTCACTATCACGCTTGAGTTTAAGTGAACATTCCCGATACCCCAAAAGGCAAAGACGAGAGAACACTTACCCCGAGGGCAAATAAAGCTTCGTCTCGAAACTCCCGAACGGTAAAACCTTCGCGTCTGGGAAATTCCTCACCACAGCTCTTGTGATCAGATTCACGATCAACCCGCGAACCTCGTCCTCGGCCTTGGTGGGAGAAACATATTCTACGAAAGCTTCGACCTCCCTGTGCAGTCTATATCCAGTGTCAGCCACAACCCCCACAGGCATGGACAAGAAGTCACTCACAACTCTGGGGCGTTCGTACACCTGTCCCAATCCACGTTCGCAATCCAGGGAGCGAACCGGGGGACGTTTTCCATCCGCTGTCTCTCGTCCCCACGCGGACCCCCACCCCTACCTCGATCTCCACCACGACCTCTCTCCCTCCTACCACCCCGGTCGTACTCCCGGTCGTCTCGAGACATCTCTCCAGATTTCCTCTTCGTCCCCCTCTTCTCGACGTCTCCACTCTGTTTCCCCTGGTCCCATTCTCGTATCGGCACGGCGGCGGTCTCTTCGCCAGAGTCGGGGAAAGAAAATGCGATAAACTCTTCGTTGACACTGAACGGCGCCAGAGCAGTGGTTTCTGGGGGTTTCGGCATTGTAGCGGGGAGAGGCGGAGGAGCAGGTACAGGAGGCGGTAGAGAAGCAGGGGTAAAAGACTTAGAATGGCTGGGGAATACGGGGGTACCGATCACGTTTAAAACCGAATCGGACTCGGGTTCTCCGGATTGCCGCCCAGAACTCGACAAGGTCGAGGACGTAGGTTGAGGGTCAAGACCGGCGAGAGCAGGGTCAGACGCAGAGTTAGATTTTGTATCCAAGTCGTCCCAGTCCGGAGGAAGATTCAAATTTGCGTCAGTCGACGGCCCTGGGGTGCCAGGCTTTGAACCGGACGTGACAGGTTGTGATTTTGTCTTCCTCCGCTTCGAACTCTTCGATGGCTGCTTGGCCGTCGTCGTGGACATCGGTGGGCTCCCACCTGATGACGGAGGTCGGGTGTGGTCCGTGTGGATGTAGGAAGCGTGCTTAGGCGCTAGTAGATCAGCCACACTCCCCGCCCGACGCCCGCCACCGAGGGCCCGACAACTCTTACTTTTGGTGGCCATGTCTATGACGGGTCCTCATGAGGCCGTCCTGCCATGTTAGCGGCTGTGGGTCCGCTCTGCCGTCTGGACCCTTCTCGTGAATTCTTTGAGAAGTAACACGATGCGACCGTATGGCCGTTCACTTCCTTAGTCCCTGGCGAACGGAGATCCGGACGCCCATGATCCCGCTACGGATGCCCGGCCTACGCTGATACAAACAAAGGCTCACCACCTAGTTCACCAGCTCACCTCGACAGGCCCACAACTACCCTCAAACCCAGAGGTGTGCCATCCTCGCAGCTCCAAGTGGGTGCACCGTTGACATAAGCTCAAGGAACGAGAAGAATAGTCACTCCCTCTTTCCCACCAGAGTCAATTTGGAGGGGCGGAAGTTTCCACTGACGAAGGCTGTTCCGGTGAACACAGCTGACGGGCGCATAGTACCTCTCGGCGACGACTGCGCGAGGGATGCACAAACTGCTTTCTTGCCATGCAGGAAAGGACATAAGCGATTCTAAGGTTGGTCCTGTAAGCGTTGTCTTTAGGGCACCTCATTCCTGACGGGATCCAGCAGCAGCCACACGGCTACGCTCGGATGCAATATGCCATGGCTCTCCTTCGAGCAACCCTGTGGCAGTAAACGGTCCCTGCACTTCCACTACGTACGTCCAACTGAATGGCCAGGACCGCACCATTCCTTTCAAAAAACAAGCTCGAAGATGCTAGACGCCCTGTACACTCGTGCTTGACACGGCAAATACTACGAAAATTGGTACATCAAGATACTCAACTTGGGGGACCTCCAAAGGGTCGCCGTGGGGGGCTCCTCGACATGGGCCTCTCTTCATGATATGTCAAAATGGGGCCCGCCATCCCCCGTATATAACACCTCAACCAACCCAGTCGGATTTCCCTATCATCCTTCCCCTGAGTCCCCTGCCCTACGCACCACCGACTACCTTTCATCATGCCTTCTCAACACCACTTCACTACAAGCCTGCCAGTTCATACACACGACACCCTCACCACAACCGTCCTAAATGATAATCGGCCTTCACTAGTCCATAGGGTTGGGCGGGCCCAACACCAGCCAACTAATTATCCAGGATCATCTCATCCACTGATCGAGCCTCCCCGCGCCCAAGACGGAGCATATCGCGAGCGCCGATATATCACTGTGTATCCCCCCTCTGTATGGGCTTATTCCCGGGTTTCCTGGTACATTACTGATCACCCCTCTCAATTTAACTTAGCCATCATCCCCGCCATGCCATGCATGCAACCCAAGGTATGGTCGAGAATGGGGTGTTGGCCAAGTGGTAATTCCATTCCTCCGAGTGACTGACGAAGTCCTAGTCGGTTGATGAGAGCGCCCTGATATGTCTATGTTGTGTGGCCGGATGCCACTTCTACGCGAGGACCGGGTGGTACTTCTGGATTTCCACTGGGTCCACAGTACCCCGGTACTTCGTGAATTATAACATCAGCGAGAAGGTGAAACAGATTTCGTGCAAAAAATGCAAATTGGACGGGAGTCAGGTGAGTGTTGATAAAGCAGTATTGTGTCACTTGTGTTGACCATCGTTAACTTCAACAGTGCATTGCGGACACTACGCATACGTGCACAGGATGCAAAGAGGCCGGAGTTACCTGTGCTTTCGTACTCCCCGACGATCCCACCCGACCTGGATATTCATCGGAGCTTGGGGGCGCGTTGGGGCGGGGGGTGTGCGTTGACGTGTGGACGTCCTGGATTGGTTTTGCTGGATCGGACGCGACCACCGTGACGGGCGCGTTGTTACTGACGTGCTTCTACCTGGACGGTAGCGTTGGATGGTGGTGCGGAAGAGCAGGTGCATTGTCACCCGCCGAGATAACATCACGGTTTGCCTGTATTTAAATTCAACAACAACTGCGCCTCTTTGTACTTCGGTTAAACTCGAAAAGGGATGGGGATGAGAGCTCAGAATCTGATATTAAAGCCTTAATACGTCAAGACTATAACATGCAAATGCAGGTATGAACTGCTAACTCGGGTGCAGCCGAGCCCATAGCGAGTATACTTAGCCCACTTCTTCGCTTCACATATCTATCGTTGCTGTTTCTTTCTACGTGTTCTCATCCTACTCCTTCTGAGTGAACAGCATCACACCTTTGGCTCAAACTCATGTCGTAAGCTGGGCTCATGGTATATATATTTCCAGTCATCGAAGACGAATCTCGTCGGACCCCCCCAACACATGGAAGGTCTGGAAGGAGTAAATGAAATCCGCGACAAAGTCCATCTCCCGGTGTTGTAGCAACCGTAAGCACATCGGTCCAAGTACGTCAAAAAAAACAAAGTATCTCCCCAACGCATGCAAAACATCGACACTTCAAGACCAACAGTCAAACTCGAAGTTCAAAAAACAAAGTCGTGACTTGGAACTAAACGTGGGCTAATAGAGGGTCCTTCATGCATCCCTCCACTTGACAAAACACGGAAACAGGTGACAAAGGAAAAGGGTAAAAAGCGAAGTCGTGAAAGAAAAAAATGGGGAGAAACGTTGCTCACTCAATCCCCATCCAAAGGCAAATGTAACACACTGCTCGATCTCGAAATAGGCTGCCTTGGCACTAAGCTTGAGAGATTCATCTGACTTGAGTTCAATGACCTTGTCGAATAGAACGATCCCAAGGATATCCCGGCTCCAGCTTCATCGAACCCACCAAGTTGGGGGGATGGGGGAGTCGGCTGGTGAGCTGTACCCGTACTCAAACTTGTGTTCAGAGATAGAGAGGACCCGGTGATAGGGTTGGGAGGATTGTGATTGGGAACCGATGAGGATGAGGAAAGGGAGATGGTGGAGTGTGAAGCGGGGAGTGGGAATGAGGACGATCGACTTGGACTCGGTTTTGGGGGGCTTTGGGCCATTCCCCAGGAAGAGGTTCTCGAGAGCGATGTGTTAAGCGAGGGAGGCCGTGGAGCACGAGAAGGGGACGAAGACCCAGGTAGCAGACCGAGGGTGAGCCGCTGCAATGGTTTGAGGGTCGAACCAGATCTCGAGTTCGATAACGAAGAGCGGGGCGACGAGCGCGGAGACGCGAAAACGCGCCCATTGGCGTGACCTTCTTCCATAGCGTAGCTGTCCGACGTAAACTTCTTCCCAGTAACATGTCCACCATTCCCATGCCATCCTCTCGAGGTGTACCTCACAACTCGCTTGAACGTAGCCCGCAGCGAAAACCTCAACCTCCACGCCACCATCCCCAACGCGCCAAGCATGAAGATATAGAAGGCGAATCCCACGAGCGAGAATCCCAAGGACTTTCTTGTGAGCGAAGTAGGCAAGTGGTCCGATAGTTTGTCTTCGATAGCATCAAAGTCCCAGAACGGCGGGCTGAAGGCGAAGGGCGAGTCCATCCAATGGGGTCGTGACCATCCATCCAGAGGGTCGGTTATTGGTTTCGTCGTCGATGAGAGCGGTGGAACCTCCTTCGAAGCCTCGAGCACCATCTTCCCTAACGTCCAACTGAACGCGATATCTCCTACGGTGCTCACGCTCTGGAACGCCGGTCGACCTAACCCCTTCTGCTGTGCTTGGGCGGACACAGCAGACCCCCCCTCGGTTGCTGTCAAGTTTCCCCTGGGATCTATGATCCGCGGCATCCCCAACCCCGAATGCAGGACGTTGACGATCCAGGCGGCTTTGAAACACTGCATCTGCAAGCGAGGAATCTCGACGTTATCTCCCCACTTTCCGACACTGACAATCTGGCCATCCTTCTCAACCTCCCCATCGCCACCTAGCCGGTCCTTCCCGCCTTCCAACTGGGAATCCTTGTGCTGTTGGAGGATATCGGTCCACTCCCGCTGGCAAAATTCCACCGCGGCCCGTTCGTATTGAACAAAATCGTACGCGCCACCAAGCCCGAAGACGTGTTCGGCAGAGTACCAGTATTCTGACACCCCGATGAAGTGAGAACCCGAAAAGTCGATCGGTGGAACGTGCACGCCGTTGAAAAGACACGGGGGAACCGAACAATGCGCGTCTTTGTTGAGGAGTGGGGAGGTTTTCTCGAGACATTGTTCAAAGGAACCAGTTCCGATGAGGGTATGCGGCTGTTTTGAGTGCTGAGAGGCGGAGGAGGGTTGAAGAGGTTGTCCAATTAGTTTGAGGTCCTTTGGTAGACATGGATCGAGAATCGTATCCGAAGCCGGGTCGCTGCTCTCTGAGCGATTCGGTTCGAAAGCGTTTATGGCTTGTGCGACGTATCGTTCCCAAGCTTGGTTTGTTCCGTATCCCAGCCAAGTGGTGACGAACACTTTGTGGATGATCTCCTCTCCTCCAAGTAATCTCAACCTGACCTCGACCAGGCTGTTTTCAGGATTATTTCGCTCCGCTAAACTTGGCTCGAAAGCGATCTGGGTCGAAGCGCCTCCCATGTCGAGAAACCCATACGTGGTGCGGTCTTGTGAATGACTGGTGAACCCGTCCATGAGATAATTGACAGAAAGCCATCCGAAGAGGCCTTCTTCCTCGCCAGTGATTATTCGGATGCTTGAGCCGCATGGTCCTGCAGAGGAGGGACCGTCGATTCGAAAGTTGGATCGGGTCTTGAAGAAGTGGCAGGTTTCCTCCAAGATCTCGACCTGTTGGTCTTGAGTGAGCAAGCGCATGCCAGCGGTGGCCAATAGAAAAATCGGCGTATCAGCTTCGACAGAGGGTGGAAGATGTGTCCTAGCATAGTCAAGGAACGGCTGCAGATAGTCGGAAACACCTTTGGGATTCTCAGCGAACGACGAAATTCCTGTCACGATAACAAGCCTAGACTTTAAGATGACGGCAACTCAAGCAGTTTCGGAGAGTGTGTCGTACCGGGCTCGGCTTTGTAAACCCAATCATTCGGATTCCGCGTCCCCTTTTCCACCGTCGGCAAACGGTTATACGAGCTCTCTCCTTCCAACTGTCGTACGACGGTAGCGTCTTTCCAACTGTAGATCTGCAACCTCGAGCCGGATGAACCAGCATCAATGACTATCCCAAACCGTCGCGCATAGAGCCATGATTCGGTCGAGGTGGGCGGGGGCATGTACAGTCTTCTCGCTCAGGATTCGTCACGGGTGAACGCGGCAACGTGTGAAAAGATCCAGCTTTGAGAGCGGAGTGGGGAGGGGGGGTATCGCCTGGATAGGATGATAGTACTGGATGACAAAAAGCCTGGCAAAGCGGTGATGGTGATCGGTTGCGACTTGACATCCTCCCGCTCTGTTGGGTTTCCCCAAGCCAATCATAAACTCGTTGTCGAGCATACTGTCTCACAGCAATGTCTGGGATATCTCTCGCCGGGGAGTACCTGGCTGTATCCGAGTTGCTGAAGCCCGCCCCGGGGCCCACACGTGGGTGACGCCACGTGTTCGATAGCGACGTCGAGAATCCTTACGACACTTAGCCGCTGAGTCTTGAATCCTCAGCGAACACCCCAAATAACAACCCTACCAATCACAATGAAAGGATAGGCTTTAACCGCCCCAGTCGGCCTTTTCATCTCAACAGTCAACTCTACACATTGAGATCGAGATGATTCCGTATTTTCCCATTCAACTTTGCCGACCACACCCCCGCACTGCTATCTCAGGGCCCAGAGTCGACCCTGCCGGTCTTGCGTATGCTACGCTATAAAGGCACCTGTAGGGGGAAGGTGGTTCTCGACTCTCGACTCCACGAATAGACATCCATCAGAGGACTGTTCTCGACCCGTTCATTGCTTTGGGTTCACCTGACGAAAGCACGAGCCAAACTCTGGTTCTCATCGAACCGCCTCGGGGCACGGATGCATATATACGCCGAACCCCTTCCTAAGCCCACGGGAAAAAAGAGAGTCAGAGTGGGGGTCCAGACCGGTATCCACACAACGAGTTCGTATGGCCTCGGAGCGCTCGATCCCACATGGACCCTGCTAACTCACTTTGTAGGATCATTCAGATCTTTAAGGCTCAACCTTCCTAATCTCGAATCCCCTCCCAAGATTCCAAGTCCCGCGGCACTTACTGTTCTCAGATTCACCGCGACAGGTGGTACCACTCTCTCATCGTTTCTCCTCGTTTCATCGTCTCATCCAGGCCGTTTACATTGGTCACGGTGCGCTCAACAGGTCCCAATACCACCCAATACGGCCGACATGCACTGTGCTACGTCACCCCGGCGACAGAATCAATCCTTTCCCCTTTAATACATTCGGAGCACGCGACCAGTTACCCGTATAGCATCAGAGTTTGGGCCCCTTCAAGCCCACAGAAGCGACGTAGCCCAGCCTGATCTCTATTCAAAAACTTCTGTCATGACGTCTTCATTCCTCCGGGTTCCGTTCCTTCGGTGCACAACGGGGCGCGTCGGGGCATCCACACGAACGAGACCCCCCGCCTGATTAGACACGAAAACTTCCCAACGTTTCCGAGTAGGAGGTTTAACATTACTCCGGCTACCCACTGGTGGTTATCCCAAACACGTATTGCAAACACACGATATATGATTTGATCCATTCCATCCTCTGACAGGACAAACGAGTTCATGATATCGATAACACACGAAACGGGTGGTCATTCGTAACATCGGCAGGCTTTTTCACTAAGAGAGCAAGGGGATATCAAAGGTCAACCAACGAACCAGAAAGTTCGTTCCCAAACATCCTACTGGGGTAACGAACCACCAAAGGGACTTCTCGCACAACCCACAACCCAGCCCGCCTTCCTTCCAACTTCGTCACCGTCGATCCCAGAATTTGAAGCATCTAAAAAGGTACGAATTCAAAATCCCCTAACTACTACCAGTCACACACGAGCAGGCGGAACCAATTTGATTCCGACAAGTCTAGATGCCAATTTCTTTATTCCACTCGTTTTCTGACGTATACGCGTCTCCCAGGGAACATCAATATACACAGGGGCGGTGTTGATGAGGGGAGATACATGTATAGAGGGAACGGAGAGAGACAGGGAAGATCGCGAGATGGTCGTGCAAGTCGTAAGTATACGTATGTATACACAATACAGTGGCCCCTAGATACACATTCAACCTACGCAAAACCCAAAACAGAACAAAGATGAGAGGGAGGCCGAGACGGGGGATTCAACGGGGACAGGAAGGATGGAGAGTACAAGGGGGTTGTTTCAACTGGTGTGGGGGGATAAAGGAGGAAGGAAAAATGGGTGGAGGGCTCAACGACACAAGCGACGATGCAGACTCGACGACAAATTATAGGTACACACAGAATGAGGGCAGGGTAAATAAGAATCAAGAGACGTGCATAAGACGAGCGAGGGGGTAACGATAAGAGACGGTCAACGAATAAGAAACGCGTCGATAACAAGTTAGAGGGGGAATCACAGGCGGGGGGCATATACAGAGGAGAGCAGTTGGAGGACGGGGGGCGCAGCAAATGGAGAGATTAGGTGGAGGCGTCGCGCAGAGAGGCAATTCGGGGGGTTGTGGGGGGGGGGTGGAAACCGGGGGAGGGATGGAAAGGCGACGCCGGAGGTCGGTGAGATCGTGGAAATGATGCCTTAGCGTCACTCAACAACCTCAAACCGACCCCTCTTATTCCTATCGTCCACGCCCTCAACCTCTCCCAGACCTCTCTTGCCCATCACGTTCACTCCGCTCATTCCAATGACGCTACCGCTCATCCCACCGGCAGTGATATCCGTAAAGCTCTCTCCGCTCACTATCCTTTGGAGGATGTGATTGTATTGTTCATCCGTGAGTCCCATTCCGGCGAACGGATTGATCTTGCCGTCGTCGTCGTCGTCGTCTATTGACATACCGAGGGGCTGCGAGAGGTCCGCGGAAACGCCGTGTGCCTGCGCTTGGAGGGTCATCGCATTCTCAAAGGAAGGATCCGACATCGGTGGAATTCCTATTGATCGTGGGATCTTGCCGTTCAGCTGTTGCTGCTGGATTGCCTTGAGATGCATCAGGTGTTTCTGTTCGACATACAATCACCGATCAGCGGGATCCTGCAATGAGAGGGGAGAGAAAGACATACGTCAAGCATGTCAAACAGACCCTCCTTGGTAAACGGCTTCGGTAAAATGTCGTTCATTCCTGTGTCAAGCGAGTTGATATACCGTTCTCCGTGTCATCAGATTAGCCAAATACTCACCAGACGCGTAGTAATTCATGATCTCCGCTGGCTTGGAATTGCTCGTCATCGAGATGATCGGAGTCATGTGATCGAACTGCCTGATCATCGAAGTTGCCGAAACACCGTCCAGCTTGGGCATGACGATGTCCTAAGGGTCATAAAAGTCAGTTCTACATCAAAAAAGAAAAAAGTTGCGTGGGAGGATTAACGCACCATGAGAACCAAATCGTATTTCTCCAAGTTCATCTTGTTCACAGCGCCGACACCATCCACAGCAACGTCGATCGTGCATCCAAAGATCTGCAAGAACTTGCTCGAGAGTTTCCGGCTGACCGCATCGTCTTCGACCAACAGAACCCTTGGAGGAACTGACCACCCGGGTACGTAAGTTGACCTCCTGACTCTCAGCGTCTGACGTTCCATTGGTGAAACGTTCCGGACGGTCCCCTCGCTTGACTGGCCGATGCCGCCGTCGGCAGTCCTCGGGGTTGGCAGAACGACAGCGTCCGCGATTGAGTCCGGGTCGAAAGTCCAGTTGCCGTTTTCATCGTCCAGAGAGGAGCGAGGCATGAGGTGACCCAAAGTGAACACCTGCAGCCCTTCGTGCGTTAGATCGGTCGTGGGGAACGGTTCAGTCGGGACGTTTCCGACGGATCCTTCCTCTGGCCCAAGTACAAATGCGTCAGCAGGACCGAATGCCGTCGATGGACCTGGAAGTGGGAGCCTCATCTGCGTCTCTGGTCGTGTCCGTTGCAATTCGCCGATCCGTGCCAAGGCATCTTGCCTGCTGAGAGGTCTTGGTGGTGCCTCTGTGGCCCGTTGTTGGGCTTGGTCTGTTCCGTTCGTACCGAGTGTTGGTGGCTCATTGTTTCCGTTCATCAACCCGGCAGTGGCTGCCATCAGCCTTTGTACTGCGGAGCTAGGTCTGGGCGGTGTGTCCGGTGGTTGCAAGGATTGTTGTGATTGCCGGGGGGTTTGTTGGGGAACACCGCCGGCGGTGTTAGTCGCTCTGGTCGACCCAGGGCCGCCTGATGTCACACCACTCAGGCTGGCGTTCACAGGGTTGATCGAAGCCGGCCCGGTCGCATTAGATGTTGTCCCGCCAAGGTCGAATGACATTCCCGCCAGTTCGGCACGTCGCGCAATCTCGTTCATCTGTATGAGCGAAGCACGAGCGACGTCAGCCTCGGTAAAGCCCCCAATCATCCGCTGAGCCTCCTGAGCGGGGACAAACGGATTAGATTCCGAGTCCGCCGAAGTCGATCCGCCGAATGACGCATCGGTTGTTGTGCCGTTCTTGGCCACTACGAGCGCTTCGGCTTTGAGTTTGCCATTCTCGATGTTGAGGAAGTATTGGATGAGGTTCTGCATCACGCCGTCTTGTTGGGCCATATTGCGTTGGAAGTTGACGAGCTCGCTCAGGACGTTTTGATAGTTGGCTTCCACAGATCGGAGACGGGTGGCCATCTCATCATGACTTCGGGTGAGGTGGTCGACTTGGCCCTGGAGGGATTCGAGTGTGCGGACATATTCGACGGGAGGGTTGGAGACAATTGAAGGGGCAGGGGAACTGACATTGCGTGTCGAGTTCTTACGTGCTGCGGGAACCTTGCGTTTGATGTTTTCCAGAGCGTCACGTCGGTCGGCGTGGAAGTCGGGATGACGAAATGTCCAACTCTGTGAGAAAGTGAAATGGGAGGGTGACGAAGCGGAGTCAGAAAACCAAGCACATAACGAGACGGGTCATCGTGGGAATGGGAAACATCAGAAAGGGATCAAGGAATTGGATCATACACGTTAAGTGCGGAGATCGAAAATGGCGAAGAAGATGGGGAGAAACGGGAAGGAGGAGTATGATGAATCAAGTGAGGCAAATTTAATAAATCGATGGGCGAAATTTGCCATTCAGCCACCGGGGGAGGGTGACCAAATAGATGACAGAAGGGCAACGCGGGTCACGAAAGTGCGTTTCGTAAAAAGGAGCGGGGAACGGGAGGACGAGAGGAAAGAGAGAGGGAGATATTGGATAAGACACTCACATGCTCCCCAAACTGATTGTCGTCGGTGTTCTTGACCTTGTGAAAGTCGTACTTGTTCAGCTGCCTGACGAAAGAGGCGAAGTTGGAGTGTTTGAACATCCGAGGCAGGATCGATTTTGTGAATTCGTTCATGTCCTTGACGACAAAACAGTCGCCTCCGGGACCCCACGAAACGACGTGCTGGAAGTTGGGGTCTTCGAGCATCCTAAAGAAATTGACCAGTTCAGCCTGTGGCTCCAAACCGGGGAGCGCGGAATGGGGGCATACTTGTAGAGCTTCTTCACGAAATCAGAGGTGGAAGACATGGAATCCTCTGCCAGATCATTCCTCGACGATACGGACTGGGAGCCGCTCGGCTCTGGTGGCTCTCTATGGGGAAGGGGGTGGGATTCCTGTTTCACGGGCGGGGGAGCTCTCTGGACGAGGTCTTCCCTGGGGATGGACTGGCTCTGCCAGGGCAGCTGGGAGGATGGGTGGGAGGAGGAGACGGGGGAGGAGTGGTGGGGGTAGGGGGTGTATCTGGAGCTGGCCTGGGGGAGAGAGTTTATCGGGGGGAGGGTGATGGAGCGATTGTTGTAGGATGAGCCTGGGAGGAGCTGGGAGGGAGGGGGGAGCTGGGAGGAGGGGAATCGCTGGTGTCGCTGGTGGGAGGGGGGCTGGACGTACTGTCCAGGTTGATCCATGGTCGACCGCTGGGCAGGCGAATTTTCGCAGAATTATCTAGGAATTTCTAGGGCGTTGTCGTGAGCGGCGTGCAAGGTCGGAGTTGTTGAGCTGAGCGGAAGGGATCTCTGGCTGTCCGCACTCTTGAGCGTAAAATAGTCCGGATCGTGTGAAACGTAAGCCGGCCTGCAAGCTGCACGGATTGATCTCATCAGCCGTCTTGCAACCCCGCTCGGTTTTGGTGCAAACTTTACTGCTCATTTATTTTCCCAATCTACTGGTCAGCGGGTCCCGCCGGGGCTTGAGGCTGCAGCCTGATCGGTCTGCGGTTCGCCCCCAACCAAACCGAACCTCTTTCATCACCCGCACCCCTCCGGTTCCCCCCACCCGCACGCCCATCCTGGCCAACGGGGCGAACCTAGACCTTCCCAACCCCCCGGTCTCAATTATGCTGCAGCAGATCTCCCAAAGATAAACCCTGCTCGGAAACGAGCAGAGCTCCTGTTCAATGACGTCCTGCACCCACCGATTCGGGGAGGGTTCTCCAAAGATAACGGATGATATGCCCATTATCAATTCAGGACGGCGGCAAGCGGGGATTGAAAACAGATCAACCAGCCAACGGAAGCACTCCTTGTTGCGGAAGGGAGGTGCCGCATGTTGTGCGTTGTTGGGCGTGGGCGATCGTCTCTTCCCTCCCCATCTCGCACACGCTGACATGAGACGCCACCCTTTCGGCTCCCTCTCGCACACTGTAAAGGAAGTGTCAGAGCCGTGCACCTCGTTGATAGTGAATCATCCTCGTCCATGCCGTATCCATACCCGCAATGTTTGCTCCGATGTCCGGTTCGATACCAGATAGCATCGCGCGGCCCTCCTCTGCATCATCCGCCACGTTGGTGCAACCCAAAGACCACGATGCATCATGTCATCAAACATTCAACCAATTCAGTTGGGCACAGGAACAAACGAATCAGCTGAGGACTTGTGCGATGATCCGGCGCAAGGAGTTCCCAGAGCAGAGCACCGGCAAGGTACTCTGGGGGAAACGTTGGGGAAGAGGGCGGGTACGTCATTGTTCGTCGCGAAAATTCGACGGATGTCGATGTCCCGCTTGTCCCAACTACGTGACACGTTGAAATTCCTGATACGTCGGGTGACCGTTCATTACCGTCAGTTGGTTCGATGTCGTAAACCAAATGCGGGAAGAGGCGAGCGACTCCCAGAACCCGGGAGGGAGGCGATTCCGTCCACATGACGGGTGCACCGAGCAGCAAAGCCGTAATACAAGACAGCTGGCACGACTTCTTTGGAGCAAACCTTGCGTCATGGGCGCGATAATGAAATATGATGAGCACAAAAAGCCAGTCGCCAACCAGGAAAGTTCCGGTCCTAAGAAAAGCCAATCAAATCTAACGCGGGGAGGACATCAGGTGCCAGCGGATTCAAACCCGACGAGCCACGAGCGGCGGGGGCGTGTTGGGCCAATAGTCCGTCAGGTTGGGTGGGTTGAAGTCCTGGCAGACGACGGAGGAACGAAAGAGGTTGTACCGGGGTGACGAGGACCATGTAATTTGTTTATCCCTATTTGCCAAAAGCCTCTGCAGCCGCATCCTAAAACTAGCCAGGCTTCCAGACCCTCAGAGGTCATTACATCATGGTCTCCCCCCCGCAAGCAATTCTTCCATTTGCCGAAACGATCTTGTCTCGCGACCACCAAAGGGGGAAACGACGAGCAGCAGTTTTGCACCCTGAAGCCTAAGGTAAATCGGCGGAACCCTTACAGATCAGTTTACCCCCTGATAACGAACTTAGATTGCAACGGGCGTTACATCTCCGAGCGAACTCCAGCGCAAAACCGACGCCACTAGTGCCGCCGTGCCCGCGTTTCGCCCTAAGTGGTGGCCAGTGACGACGAACTGGCCAGAGGTCGGTTGTGCGCAGATCAAGCAACGCTGCGTGCGTTCTGCCCACTGACCATCTCCGACTAAGTCGGGTGAGTGACGCCTCAGAAGCTCGTTATCCTCCTTCTGGACACGTTCTCGTACATGGCAACGGTCATGTGGGGGTCTCTGTCTTCTCACATTTGACGCAGACCGGTGAACGACACCTCAATGTCAGTTCATGCTGGGAACGAGGAACATTTCACTCCATTTGGCATGTCACTGCTGCCTGTTTGTCTGAACTTACCCCAGATGGATCGACGGGACCGCCTCATAACGTCACTGTGCCTTTGAGTCCTTCGTGATCGACCGGAAACGGAACAACGACGAGCTGCGCGAGGGTGTCCGATGTTTTTGGATCTACAGGGGATGCCCAGTATATGAATCTATACCCGCTTGCGGAGGGTCGAGGACGCGGCCAGGCCTCCTCGATTCTATTCACTGATCGTACTGATTGTGTTTGCCTCTTCTCCTTGGCACAATAGGTCAACCTTGTCGTCATCGGCGAGGAACTCTTCTTGTACCTGCAATCGTCGGCGCCTTCTTTCGATTGTTCTGAACCGATTCGCGGTATGCTCCATACCCCAACGCACCGGACGGGGTCGGAATGCGAACGCGCTGTGAGCATCGCTTCTGAACTCTCCTTCCATCCTCGTGACCCTCTTCTCCATTAATACGCAGTATCCTCTCAGTATCCGGAAGACAAGGAACTCGTTGGTACTCATATCGCCCATATACGGATGTTTGTTTTCCTGAAGGGCACCAACGTGCTGAGGTAACTCAATCGTGGGTGCCCGAACATCATTTCATCACCCGGTTACCAGAGATCACCCGGTCCCATTCACCACATCTGAGGAGGGATCCCGTAACCTGACGGGAGGGAAAAAATCAACTCTTCCCTTTCTCTGGCCGGGTCTTCATGCTCCGGTAGCCTCCCGGTATTGGTGCCATTGTACGTACGGCTCCCTTCTTTTATCTCCACTAGAGTCTTGGTCTGTCACAATCCCATGGTATCTCCCCTACCCTCGAAACCCTCGGCGGCCCTTGGACTGTTGCTTCTTCTGTTCCTTTGGAGCAACTCAGTGCGACTCCAACCCCCCCTCATTGTTCTTTGCGCCAGTTGATGCGCTTGGAGGACTTTACGTTTGCCAAACGTCCAATCACTGAGCTTGTTCGCTCCATCTGTTCGTTATCTTCCCTATCGGTCCGGTCGATCAACGAAGTGATCTATTTTGATCGCTCTATCCTATTGCCATCCAACGTTCACTTCGGGCGCTTTTCAATCCTCGATAGTTAATTCGTCCGCCGACTTGTTGAGGGACTTGTATCTCGGAGGAAGTAGAAGCACTCTTCCGCAATTTTCCCTCACGAAACCACGCTAGCGTATGCACACGAACGTTGAAACTGCCTCCGAAGATGTGATCGGGATCTGGAGACTTTACAACCTTGGCTCTCAGCCTTCGAACGCTGAAGGTGAAGAGGTGAGACAACGCAGGTTGACTAAAATGTGGAACTAGTGATCAATATCGTTGGAACGCTCGGAACTTCCAGGAAAACCGTGCCGACCGCGCGGAAGTGGGGAGGGGCATAGCAGGAACGTGCAAATGGAGTCGTTATTCCGCGCGCCGTGTGGGAATGTGCCACAGAACGGACGCTTCCAAGAACGCAGGTGAGATTCATTACAATCGTTTTCCTGTGCAAAATGCGCAGGAAAGATGGATGTCTTCTATTTTTTCGAGGGTGAAATCTGTCAAGTCCCCGAGCCGTGTATTGTGCCGAGGCGGCTTGCGGTCGAAACCACTCAGAGCGGTTGGCGACAAAGGTGAGGTCGGAAGCTCGAATTCTGACACGAGCACGACGAGATACAGGTCTGAATGGCGTGGGGTAAGTACATGAACCTTGTCGCCGCTGAATGGGGTGGATCCCGCGAGGAAGGGAGTCGAAAAGGTGGTTCGCATTGTGTGTGAGTATGAGTTGTCTGGTTATCTCTGTTCACTCGTCCATTTTTTTCGGAAGGAACGGGGGGAAGGATCGCGTCCTCCGTGCGTCCTCCACTCCTTTTAGGTTTGGATTAGGCAGCCCGATATTGGTTCTCTGATTGCAGATACGATGCCTCGCTCCCTTCTTTTCTCACTTTAACCCGGGCTCCTTAGCTAAGGATTATGAACTATTCCATCCCGCGAAACAGATCCAGTCTTGATCTGGTGAGTGCATACGGAATGATTCTCGTAAGAACGGAGGTAATAATCACCAGATATCCTCGTCAAGGCCAAGGTGGGTGGCGGGCGGCTGGAGGGAGATGCGTCCCCCCGAATCGCGGAAGTTGAAAAGGATAAACGAGGATGAAGATGAAGAAGGTGAGGCAGAGAGCGAGGAGAGCTCGAGTTTAGATGAACTTATCTCTGGTGTTAGTTCCGAAGATATCTGGAATTTGAAGGTGGAAACCAGGTACGCGGGTGGGCAACCAGGCGAACTAACCACCCGCACGCAGCGTCTCACAGCCTCAAGTTTTGCACGGCTGTTACGCGAACTGTGGCCAACCTTGGCATGCGGCAGCTCGTCCTCGAGGCTCCTCGATCACCCGAACCTTCCGTTCCGAGGTTCCGGCGAGCGGATTGTGCCCTCAGCCCTCGCGGAGTCACTACTCCCGTCCGATCCCCGTTCTGTACCCGATGTTTTCGGACTAGTATCGATAAGAGATTCCTCTTCGTGGTCCGGTTTGAATACAGAGGAAGTTACGACCGCCTCGCTGCAGGCTTGTCCTCACGTTGGTTTCCATCTATCTGAAGCTTGTTGGCGTGTTGTAGGATTTGAGATCCCACCCCATGGGTTTGGGCCTAAGATCGATGGCCATTCTTACTTTTTCGTCCCTGAAAAGATCTTCGAACGCTGGGTGAGTTTGAAGGTGAAGATACCGGAAATTTTTGTTTCCGCCGAAGTTCCGTTGGCCCGAGAGATGTGGGCATGCAGCTACTGTATCCCTCGTTTGAAACATGAATTCTTTTGTCGTCCGCCACACTCCCGCGGAACATCACGCGCCTGAGTCTCTACATTCGTGCCTTGATAGGTCCTGTGGCCCATCGTTCAAGCGCGTTCGACTTCATACAGTATGTGTCGCGGATAGCAGTGCAATCAAGTCTTAATACATAATCCATCCCGTGGCTTTTGCTTGGGTTCTCCTGACCTCCCTTCAACTCAAGGTAACGTTACTTCTCAGTCCCTTTTTGTACGTCGAGTGTACGTACAACGCGTGGGCACGGGTGCCTCGCATCTGATGATCCCGTCGCTCCAATAAGTCCCGTTTCGACCTGGGGAACCACATGTCGGGTGCGAAATGCCAAAGGAGGCATTCAAGTAACCGCTTGAGGGATTCGAATGTGTCTGTGCCGCATTTGGACCTTTTGGCTCCGATGTGTGGGACGGATAACGTTAACTTCGGGAACGTCCCGAATGCTGCCAGTGGAGAGGGCTGTGCCGCAGCTTTTTATGGTTCTCCTTGTTTACATACAGTATGCGGCCGAATCCGATAAGTTTGAAGGGGAGATCGGAGCGGAGTTAGCATTTCAGATCCAGCTGGCGTGCCGTCGTTGGGTACGTGGGGGTTTGAAATCGGTGGGGCCGCAAAGACTTCAAGAGGTTCGATGATGGGTTAGTTGTTCCGGAGGAGCTGAACTGTTCGTTCTCGACTGGATGTGTGGTCCGCTTTGGAGATCAAAGCTTGGAATGGGCTCCTCCTTGGTTATTGTATTGAACGCGGAGGTACTACGAGGAATACCCCCGCACCACCTACCAGCGAGGAAATGACCTTGAGGCCAGCCAAAGCTTAGATAATAGGGCACAGCCAAGGCAGGATTACAACAAGTTCGAGGTTGGGTGGTACAATCCCCAGCGGTCAGCCACAATATGTAAGTGAGCGTGGGAAGTGCGAGTCCGCCAGAAAAACGTCCCTCCATTCCCACCACAAGAACTTCCGGCGAAATAACGAGAACGGATTGTAGAAATAGAACCCAGCTGTCCGGTCAGGGCTCCGCTTTACATGGAGAGGGTTCGAAATAAAAGGCGAAAGTTTGGTTGCGTGATAAGTCCGCGCCGCATCGAGTACATCAATTAGTTTGAAAGGCTTGGAACAGGGTGAGAAAACGATCGGCGATGTTAACCACATCATAGTGGACATCCGGAGCTTCAGTGGAGAGGAATCGATCAGACGACCACGTCGATAACGTTTGCAGCGTTGGTTTTGGGCGTCTGAGTAATTTGGGGTCGGGGGGCGGCAACTAAGGTGGATCAGGTGAATCCCGCGCCGTTGCGCTAGCACTCTTCTAGCGCATTTTTTTAAATCTCTGCTCGAAGTCCTTCTCGCTCCGACTCCACCCCGTGGCCTTGTTAGCTTCGGGAAGATGATCGGCCAGGTACCTTTCCAAGTGGTAGTTGTACCCGACGCACTTCAGCCCCCACATAATCAAGTGCTGAATGCAAGGCTCGTTCACAAGATTACCCCCGACAGAATGGTAGGGGTGCGTACCTCTACCCCAGAGTCGAAATCTTCCATTATCTGAAATTCCGTTACTAACTTTTTGAGGCTATCGTCCTTTTCGCGTTCTGCGACCTCAGCTCGGGTGGGTTCCCGATCAAGCTGTCTTCGAAGGTAAACTCTCGCACGAGTTTTTCCCCCGTGTGATATAGAATGAGCTTGCTGTACCCAGGTTTTTCTCACCTGTTCCGTCCACTAGTTAAAAAGATCATCGGACTTGACGCACTGAGCTCCACCTTACCTTGCGTGACTGGGACAACCACTCGTCCTTGCTTACCTGATCGATCCGCACGCAATTATAGATCCCGAAATAACAGTGATTCTCGAGGTTGCGATGCAGGAAGAGGTGGTACGGTCCTCTGCCTCCTTGATCGTCCACCCAATTTTCTAGTTTTCCATCGAGTTGGAACAAAATCCCACCTTCCCCCATTCTTGCAGGCAACAGTGGGTTGGGGTTGTAGCTCGGGAAGAAAAAAGGCTCCTGGAATCCATGCGCTCGCCTCCTCTCGAGTCCTGGGTAGCATACTGTTCGCACTCGATCACCACCGAAGATATATGACATTGTTGCGCGAGAGTTTGGGCCGGAGTGCTGGTGGGTGATCCTACCGTTATCGACCGGAAAGTTTGGTCCGAGTGTTGACAATCTCCGGTTGAGTAGGGCGTCATCCATGATGAAATCGACATGGGGGTCTTTGTACTCAGATTTGTCCGTGCCCGGGTTCTAAGAGGGGTAAAAGTGTATTCGCGATGACGTACGTAGATATTACCTTGGGTTTTGATGGGTGCTTCGGTGGATGGGTGTGTGTGTTGGGATTTGAACCCCTCGAAGTTCGTCCAATCTAGCCGCTATTTACATTCAACTGTGGACGAGGGAATGATAGCTCCTCACCGTATTGGTGGCATTCGAATGGCCGAGTGTAGGCTTTGTCGGGGGTGGCGATGGTGGAGTTGGGGATGGCGAATACGATGCAGAGCTAAGTTCCGTCAGTGGTGAACCCGCGGAGGAACTGCTCTTGTCCGGATATATATTTGCAATCCGTCCTTCAGCCTCCTCGCTGCTGGCGTTCGGAGGTTCCGGAGTCTCGCTTCGGATCAGCTTCCTCTTCCTTGACACTGGTGCAGATACTACAACGCAGTGAGTGATCGGTAGAGTGAAAGGAGGTGTTTAGAGAAACTCACCAATCTCTTCATCACCATCGATTTCAATAACCCTTTTCCGTTTGACAGTGACGGGGGGTGCTTGGGTTATTGGGACTGCGTGTACGGGACGGTTACGAGGCACGTCTGGCATGGCCTGGGTTTTTGGCTACAGACCATGAAAATCAGGTCACCGCAGCTGCAAAGGGGATATTTAAAGTTACTGGGATAAGAACATATGGCTTAATCTTGTTGCGCCTGTTTGGTCTGCCAATCCGCACTTCTGAGTTCGGAACAGGGGTCACATCAGTGACTGGGGTTGGGGGCTGAGGATGGGGTTGAGGTGGGGATTCCGGTTGGGGTCCGAGTTGGGTTTTGTCCTGGGACCAATCCCCCAGTTCTTCCATCGTCGTGTCCACTCGTCGTAACAGGTCGAGGAACATTTGACACATCTGATCGCGTACCGTTTCGGCTGGGTTCACGCCCGGTTCATGAATCCCCTCCATCTTGAGGTCTTCCAGTTGATGCATAACAAGTCTGACCGGGCCATAAGCATTGCGGATAGCGGCGTTCAAATATTTGGCCGACTGTTTGGTCGTCATCGTGTTTAGGAGAGCGTGAGCGAGGATCGGGAAACACCGAGACGAGGATCCATGAACTAGATCGAAACGGACCTCCAAGCAATAGAGGTCTGGTAGGATCCACTTGCTGAAATTCCGGGACTACACTGACGCACAGGAAATCGATTAAATCATCCGAGGTTACACGGCAACGAAACCAAGAAGTTTTACAAGGGCGTAGCCGTGGGTTTCGCTCTGACCACATGGTTTATCCTACGAGGGACCGGCTTGGGTTCGTCTCTTTTCCTGCTATTTGTATTCCCGTCACTTTCCTTTCGTGCGAGTGTTGGCCGCGGCCAGATTATCAGCCAAATGCTTCTCGAACCCGTAGTTGTATCCGATGCACTTCATGCCCCAGATGACCAATTGCTGACCAAAAACGTTATCCATCAGAGATCCGAGGGTGGAAGAAGGATATACCTCAGTCCCGGAATTGAAATCCTCCATGATCTGAGTCGTAGTGACCCGACCTTTGAGGCTTTTGTCCTTCTTGGTTACCGCAACCTCAGCTCCGGTTGGTTCTCGGCCCAATTCCCTACGGAGAAAAACTCTTGCGCGTGTTTGTTCCCCAGTACTAGTCGCAAGCGCATGGTTAATCCAATTATTCTTTACCTACACACAGAGATCTCTTGGGTCAATGGTACGTGGTTTGAAAGCTAGCGACGCACCTGGGGTGATTGGGCTAACCATTCATCCTTCGTCACAGGGTCCACCCGCAAAAATTCATAGTCTCCAAAATAACAATAATCGTCGGACGTGTGATGCATCATAAGTTGGTAAGGACCAGCCCCGCCCTCGTTGTCGACCCATTGCTCTAACTTCTGGTCGAGCCTAAATAACAACCCACGCTCTCCAATCTTGGTAGGGAGGAATGGATTGAAGTTCCGGCTAGGGAACAACAGTGCAGAGTTGAATCCGTGTCCTCTCCTCTTCTCTGGTGAAGGGTAAGATATCATCCGTTGTGGGTTACCCCCGAAGATATACGACATGGTCGCACGAGAGTTCGGGCCAACCTGTTGGTGTGTGATTCTATCGTTTTCGACTTGGAAATCCGGTCCGACTGCCAACAATCGCTTGTCAAGCAGAGTGTCGTCCATAGTGAACTGGGAGTCTAGACCGCCTTTCTTCTTCTTACCCTTCAGTTTCGGTTTCTCGTCGTCACCAGCTGATACCCCCACCCCGCCTGCCTGGGATCCAGAGGACGCCGCCGATGGAGTAACCAAACCGTAGTCAAGAGTTGGTAACGGTTCGAGCACAGTGTCGGGGGTGTCGGGTTCTTCTAAATCGGCCCCAGGTTGCGGGGTCTCTGGGAGTTCAGATATGGATGGCACATCGGTAATGGAAAATGATGAACCCAGTTCTGTCAGGGGAGAGCCGCCATGCTCAGAATCCTCAACCACCAGCACTTCTTTCTTGATTTCGTGACTGTTATGGTGGGTCTTCATCTTTTTGGCGGGTATCTGATGCTCTGTAGGTTGGACAGTCATTAACGTGCACAACAAAAAGTCTGCACAGCTACTGGACCTAATTCAACCTCGGAATGAGGGGGCCCATCATCGTTTTGTTCCGCTGCCTTTCGTTTGTCTTTGAGCGACCCGCTTGCCCTCACCGAAACTGCCTGTTTGTTGTCACCGGGTGGTGGGGCAGATGTGCCAGGGGCTGAATTTCGTGGCTAAGGTGGATGAAAATAACTCTCTCAAGGACCGTGAAGAAAAGGCAAGAAACCTACGGGAACAAGAACATATGGCCGACCCTTGCTCCGTTGTACCGGAGGTTTCCCGGTATGTAGTTCGTCCGTACGTGGGGCGGGTCCCGGAGAAGGTAGGGGCTGAACTGGACCACACCGATTGCGTATCTCCTCACGCGTCGTCTGGAATCGCTTCGAGAGATCGAGGTACATCTCGAATACCTCGTCATGCTCTGGCCGAAACGGATTGACATGTGGTTGCCGGAGGATCCCCAACTTCAGGTCTTCTACTCTAAGTAGAGCGGTCCCGAGAGCACGGTAAGCGTCATGTATCGCGGTATCGGCGTCCTCGGCTAGCTTCCTGGTCGAAGTATCCGGCATCGTGAGGGGATGGTGAGATGACAAACGAGTTCGCCGTGCTGACGACATGTACGTTAACGTGGGAAATTATTATTTCATTTGATCCGTGCTTGAGCTCAAGTACCCACCCTATCCTGTCTTTCGACGCTTGCTCCTCGTCCCGTACGGCCTGGCATTGCGCGATTTGTATTTTTCACTCCGCCCTTGACGACGGTTCACCCTGTGAACATGGACACGGCATGTCATCCCATTACAACACTTCTGACGTGACGAGCCCATAAACCACCCGTTCAAACTCAGCCGGCTCGGAGCGGATTGGTGGGTTGGACACCTGAAGGGCATTTTGTCTCTGCTGGTCGTCTGGTAATGACCATACTGTAGAGCTCTGGAGCATGCTCATCGGACCACACGAGAATTTCCCTCCAGGTTTCGCGTCGCGCCCCCCTCGTTCAGTACAACCTAGCCACCCTTCTCGATCCACTTCTACCCCCCAGCTCGTTCGACCTATGCTGTCGGCCGCCAAGCCCGATTTTGCAGGTCCCTAGCTCCACCTACCCGCTCCCTCGCACTTGCAATACTCTGTTGTTTTGGTTTTGGCCAGGCTCGGGGATTTCGCGATCTGGGCATCCTCTCTGAACTCGAGGCCGAATTCCAATTCCAGTTTGACCTCCAATTGGAGCGGCGTACCTGCGACTTGCGGATCACATCAACCCATCCGAGACCCTTGTGGATCTCGTACTAGGTTATTGTTACTTCCGTAAGAAATCGTGCCATGTCTTTCAGTTCTGCGTAACTGACCCGTCTTTCAGAACAATCTGCTCATCGCATAGCCGTTAATATTGGGGCACTCGTTGGCTACGTTGGCTACTCAACGTGGTACTGTACAGCCTCTTGGGAACAATATGGAGCGCGGTGCAGACGTAACAGCCGAACGAGGCTCGAATCCCATGGTCGTCATTCTCCGTAGGCCAGGAAGTGGTCGAGATTCAGCCAAGGATGTGAACAAGGCCGCGGAGAATTAAATCCCTGTCCTCGAAGACGTCGTTGTCAGTCTTAACGCTCTTGTACCCCTGCTTCGAGCGGAACGGGTGGGGTTAGGGACCAGTGGTTGAAGGAGAATATGGAGTGGAACAGCAAGTGTCCCTTCACGTATGAGGCTTCGAAGCCAGGCGATAATGTGAAGCCTCAGGAGGTCATCAAGGGGTTGGATAAGCAGTTGGGTCTGGGGAAGGGTGAAAATGGAAGGAGATCATCACAACGGGTGTCGGCCAGCACCATATGTGGGTAGCCCGGCATTGCAGGTGGAAAGTCCCCAGAAGCATGGTAACCAGTAGCGGTCTTGGCGTATGTTTCCCTCGTTCGAACCCCCCTTTTTTCGCGGAAGTATAATGTTAACACGTCGTGAGTTTTGCAGACCATCGGCTTCAGTCTGCCGGTGGCCGTTGGTGTGAAAGCTGCCGCTCCACACGAGATCGTTGTCGATATTTATGGAGACGCCGGTTTCAGCATGATCGCTGTGGTGTTTCAGACAGCTAGCCAGTCCGGTATCGGAGTGAAGGTCTTGGTGTTGAACAACAGGTTCCAGGGAATGGTCTTGTTATGGCAAGGTACATCCAGCACCATCTCATCTCCCATTTGCCTTAGATTCCTCGCCCCCCCCCGCCTGTTCAGACCTCATCATGATGCCAGGTACTTTCACATGGCCTTGACAAATCCCAACTTCATCCTCCTTGCTCAAGCCATGTGTTGAGCAGGTGCGGTGGTATATTCTAAACTACCACAAGGTACTCTAAACCTTACCTTAGGAGAGTGTTGGGTGCGTTGCTGGTGGGGGAGAAGAGAAGAAGAGCGATTGTCTATTCTGGTCCATATCCTAGGGTATATATATCTAAGGGTATCTATTGTGGTCACAGAGTGACAATGTGACTGATGTTCCGATGGAAGGCTTAAGGCCGCATCATCTCCTACATCATGGTGCACGGACCATCTACATCAAACGCACAGACCATTTAATATAGTCCGGCCTTCGGGTCGCTATAGAGCGTGATCTGGACATCGGGTCGCTTATTAGCGTTACCCGGTCATGTGACCTAAGGATCGTAGGGCTAAAGGAAGCCTCCAGTTTAACACCATGGGCATACATGCCATCAGATGTGAGACTTCCGAAGAGTTTCTAGTCAAGATGAAGGAGTTCTTAGAGTGCCTGAGTGATAGGCCTGTGCTGATGGAGTGTCTGGTGGAGATGAATGAACATGTTTTCCCTACAGTATGTTGATAGTGCATGTATTAGGTTCTAGCTGGAAAAGCCCTGTATGAGCAAACATTGCACAAGTTATTGGGGACCTCAAAAGAATAAAAAAAGAGGATGAGGGCAATAATTTTTTGGAGTTTTTGGATCTTGGTTTTCATGTCCTCATTTCTTCAGGCACTTTGCTGGTTCAGCCCTCTGCCAAAGTTTGCAATATTGGCTTGTTTTTCAACTTGCAGACTTCCTGGGCTTCTGGTCACTGGCAACCAAAAGTAGGAGGACTATGAAGCTGCAGAGGTCCCTATTGGGGTGTTTTCAGATTGCACAGACCCTGTCCCAATGTCATGTTGAGTTGACCTAGGTCCCCCTACTGTCCTTGCCAACAACAACTCAATGATTTGCACATGTGGAGGATATTCTTTGTTTAGTTAACATGCAGATCAGTGTATGCAAGAGGTGGGTTCTGAAATGTGTTGCATTAGCACATTGCCTAAACCTGGCCATGGGTATAGAGCACCTCCCAGGCCCCTTGCATGTCATAGAGATTGAACAGTTTATGTGATGTATCTGATGACCAGGATGTATATACAACAAATATAATTCACAACACAGATCAGAGAGGACAATGTGGTACAACTGAGCCAGAAAGATATGAAGAGAGAAATATAAAGGAAGATACAAAGGAGAATACAAAGCTCTACCTAAACCTGTTGTCTGTATACTGGAAGGGGGGAGGGGCTTGAATTAGAGCTTAATGATAGCTTTGCCAGAGGCTAGAACAAGCCTGAGCATTTTGATATCATTGAGCCAATGTGCTTCCTCCCATTTAGTCCTCCAATGAGTGGGTAACCAAAGTCGGTGTTGGTACTCTCCTTCAGGGTACATGAGCCACCCTTCCTGACACCAGGGTGTGCAGGCTGGTAAATTATCCTTGGAGGGGTGACCATTATACTCAACAAGATTATAATAGTTGAAGGAGGGCCAGGTACTGAAGTCTATTTCCTTTGGGTCATTGTAAAAGTCTTCCCATGAGGGTAAGGGGGATAAAGGTATACAGGGAGATACAGATTCAAGCTCCTCTCCAGTCTCAATGTTGTGGTGAACAATGTTGACAATTCCAATCTGACTGCTAGCCCAGAGCCTTATGGGATTCTCTGTCTGCACTTTAGTTAAAAGATGACTACTATTGTAGCCCACCCATCTGACATATGAGGCCCCATCCACTGTGCCCTCTGCTGTAAGTCTCCATGCTGCAAAATGTACAGGTGATCCATGCACAAGGAGAACATTACCAGTAAGGGTCAGCTGGCATATTGCAAAGTTGATAGCAATAAACTGTGAGTGGCTGTTGTATAGGTTGGTGATTGTGACAGTTGACTTTTCCCTGAATGCAGTTACAAGATAGGTGCCATTGGCAGAAAACTCAAGAAAGATTGGCTTCTCAGGAGTATGAATTGTAGAACCCCTCAAGGGCTGCACCTCAAGACAACTATCTCTTGAAATCAGCAGAGATGGCGAAGTTGGTGAGAACTTAAGGCCTCTTGGAGTATCTCTGAGGGCCTCCCAAAGTAGAAGCTTCCCCCTACTGTAATAAGACTGATCATCCTCATCAAATTTCCAAATCCAGACCTCATGCCCAGTAACAGCTGCCAGTAAATCCCTACCAGGAGACAAGCAGTTTGCAGTGAAGGATCCAAATTCATGTAACATAAGCAATTGGTTGTGGATATTATAGATGTAAAGTACCCCATCATAAGAGTTTCCAGAGAGAAGTCCATCCTGGTGTATTACTGCTTGGGTGGGGACACTACTGATATCACAATTGACAGAGTATGATTTGACTGGATAAACAGAATTGACTGGCCAAATCTCAAAGGTGTTGATAGTGGTTTTGTCTCCTGACATTGTCATCATTCTAATTGAGTTATTATATGGACAAAGGCATGGTTCACATGGTGACTGGCTTGTATGAAATAATACTTTTGCAGAAGCAATATCACATGTGACCACAATCCAGTCCTCAACCCCTGCTGGAAAAACAATACCAATTGCTGTTCCATCCAGTGACCACACCAATGACTTGGGTGAGGTACCAATAACTTCACACTCAATCTCTTTGATTACTCCACCTGTCTGTATATCCCAGATGGTAACTGTAGCACCAAAGCAACCAGCCAAAGAATGCCCATCTGGTGAGTAGGCAAGTGCATTTGGTGAATGTCCAATTGGCTCCAGATCTTTGGGAATGGGTTTGGCAGGTTGGAGGCTTGAATGTTTATCAAGGGTAAGAGCATCCCAGATTTCCAGAGGTTGGTGTCTGTGCTGCAAAAAATTGACCACAAGGTGACCAGGTATAAGACCCATAATTGCCATTAATACTTCCAGGTTTCCATGAACTAGAAACCCCATATATCACCCTTGGCTTGTGATCCTGGAAGAACTTGAAATAGTATTGCTCTCTGACAATTGATGATTGAGGGGAATGCTCCAGTGCAGAGTAGTAAATGTGGGGGGCAGAGAGCTTGATAACTTCAAAAAACTTGGTGACAAATTGAAAGTAGTCCTCTGCAGTATTAAGAAGCTGCCCATCAGAATCCAGCTGATTTGGGATATTAGTGACTTGTATGTTTCAAAGTACACCCAAACAAACCTTTGGAAGCCACTGTATGAGTTTTTCCAATGCAACAACAGCATACCTTGCAGCCCCAAGGACACTAAGCACCTCCAGCCATGATAGAAATTTCTCCCCCAGGAAGCCAGAAAGAGCATTGAGAATATGATCAACACCTTCCCCTATCCCAGTGAGATGATTGTACCAGGACTTGCAGGCATACTCCAAGGCAGGACTTATGTGATCCTTGACCCTCTCCTCCAGATCTTTAACCTCTGCATTCAAGGCATAGTCTGGGAGTGACAAGAGGTTCCATTTCAAGGAATTATTCATCAAGCCCAGGCAGCCAAGAATAAGTTGGTGGTGAAGGGTGTCAGGGGATATGTGGAACCTCTTGCTGAGGCAGCGGGATGAATCTGTGATGTAGTCTGGGAATGACTTGTGGAATGGTTTTACAGGCTGGCTGGGGTCTTCATTGAGTGCAAGGAGTGACTGGACTAATGTGAGGATTCTCATAACCTCATCAGTCTCCAGGCCAATGAGTTCAGCAACTGCTGATGGGGAAAGGGGGTTAACAAGTGAGATGACAGTGCCAATGATGGATTGGACCTTAGAGTCTGCCTCAGGGTCCTCACCACCAAAGTCTAGGGCTGTCTGGAGGATTGAGGTGTACAGAGAATCAAGGGTTGTATTACTCTTGAACTCTGTCTGCCCTTCATGGATGGTGGATTCTGGAAGGTTTACAATCACATCCAGTCGTCGTGTTGGGAGGTAGATTTTGTGATCGAGAAACTTGACGGTTGCGACAGCGTAAACGAAAAGTCCAGCCGCCCGTCGACAGAGCAGATCTACATGTTTCTCGCTTGGCCACTCATTGAGATTAAACCGACGCGCAAGATCGGAAAGCCGAGTATCGAGGAATCGTCGGATATCTGCATTGACGATAGTGCGCTCGACTGCGTGAAGAACGAAGACCTCAGTCAACGGCCTCAGAAGTTGAAGGCGGAACCCGGATCGGATGCGAGGCTCTGGTCGGCCGGTGATGAAGAACTTGACCTTCGGAATCTCCTCGACCAATCGTCCCATGACCGACAGGATGGCGGATTGTGGTTCGTTATCCACACATTCGTCGAGTGCGTCAATTACTATCACCGTCGAAATGCCCTTTTCCTTCAGCGGGGCGACTATTAGGCTCTCCATCTGATTGTGAAGTGACTCGTATCCAATGTCTGGATCTGATTGGAGGAGGGAGACGAGGACGGATCGGAAGTCGGGGTACTTGTACGCGAGCTGGAACGAAAGGGTGGGGAATATGAGGCGAAGGTCGCTGCGGTCCTTAAAGTCGCGAGAGCAAAAGAACGATGCTCCCAACCGCCCGTCGGCGAAGAGACGCTCGGCGGTGGTCTGTGCGATTGTCGATTTTCCAGTTCCAGCGAGTCCGTTTAACCAGTAGACAGGCGATGCGTCAGAGTCTTTGGTCCAGGACTCGATCTCGTCCAATATAGCCTCCCGTGTTCCTGTCAGGCAACCCTGGCGGTCACCGTGTCGATATCCCGCTCCGCGAGCGCGAGGACAGGTGTTCAGAACCAGTGTTTCAGCTGTCTAACCGTGAGCGGAGTTGTAAACCAAAGCCACGAATGTATCTGACCTGCACCCTACAACAGTGCGTTAGCACATCGCAGTCTTTCAAACAAAGAAATCGGGAGCTTACGATCAATCGACAGTTCTGGTCATATATTGCCTTTTGCCGTGCGAACTATTTACCGTATCAGCAGATGATTCTACCGGCTAATGGGGTACTTCGAGGCCGGTCCTTACCTGGTATTCGACAACGGCATCTCTGAGGGCTTCTGCAAGTTCGCAGACAGCGCGGATGTCTGCTTCATTTCTCTCGTAGTCGGGAACATTGCACCGGTCGAATATCTCCAACAGCTCATCCCTGATACCCTCGAGAGCTCTAGGATTAGGTCAACACAGACGTTCGCTCGTGAAGGATGGAAGATACTTGCTCAAATACGATCACACGTCGCTTCAACTCATCGCCATCACCTGCGTCATCCACCGCTGCTCCAAGTCTATCCAACCGTGCGAGGACGGACTTGATCTTTTCCGTCACTTCTGGAACCCCCTGCCAATGGAAATCCATCAATGTACGTCCCGTGACGCGTCCAGCTACCCCACCTCATTGAGCTTTAGAAATGCACCGAATGAATCCTTGAATCAACAGCCGGCTCGTCAGTTCCGAGGTAAACACGATCCAAAGGAACATACCGCCAGCTGTATGACTTGATTGTGGATCGACTGTTGTTGAGACACCTGCCATCATTCGTATCAGCGCCGCTTGAATCTGACAAGCCTGAACACACACTTGGTAGATGATGATCGTTTTCTGGAGTTGATCAACGAGCTTGACGACCGCCGAAGCATCCTGCGCCTTGTCGAGGACCCGAGCCATCGTTCCTTTCTCCGACAATACTTGAGCCCTCTTCTCGATGTCATCCAAGGACCTGTAGAAGATCAGCTTATCGTGGCAATATATCAGTGGCGCTACGCGACGCGAACTTTGCCAGCTGTGCTCGTCTTTCCTCCTCATGATCGTCTTTGGCGTTGGCCGCCGTCAGAGTGTCTTTCAATTTGATCACCCAGGGGACCAGGTCCTCCAGCTTATCTTTCACATCCTGGATTTGCTGCGAAGGGTCCGTTAGCGAAGCAGGGGGATATAATTCGATACAAACGTGCCTCGTAGTATTTGATGAGTGCGTTGATGCCGCCCAGACACGATTTGAGGGGAGGAAACGCATCAGCCGACTCTTTTGCGATGTCTAAAAGCGCCTTCGTAAGATCGACGAGCCTCTGTCTCTTCGCTACGGGCAATCAGTAGGGTTGAGATTGTGGTGATAGATGGGGGTCGCACATGAGCCCGTTCCGATTCCCGCTGAGTTTGCGGTTAGACGTCGTTTCGGAAGAAAAGCTCGCATGATTTTCTCGTTGTCGGTGTGGTGTGTAAGAGTGCAGTTTGTCGCCGTTTTTTGCAGGATAGACACGTCAGTCACGAGAACGCATTCATTTCCATATTGGATCACAGCCGCGGCCGGCCAGGAGCATTTGCTATTATCGCGGGAAATCCAGCGCCGTTCAATTCCAACGGCCGATATTGGCCTGCTTTGCAAGACGTCCCCTAGTTGATCGTCCGGACACAGCCAACCAAGATCCATTCAGAAATGGCCCGAAGAATACCGGTACAATATAATTCTGCACTTCTGCCGGTACAAAGGAGTGTTTTAGAGGATACATTTGTTGTGGACTCTGTTCGCTTCCCATCCCGCTGGAGTGACCCCCCAAGCAGCCCTCGGGATTGAAACCAACCAGGACTGTCATTGACTAGGCCTCCTTCCACCGATTTACGACTGAAAGGTATTTTCAGACACAATATGGAGGGCGTTATGGGAATGGAGAAGGATGTACGTCTCAAAAGATGGATTATCGACGGCGAAGTAGGTGTTGAGGATAAGACTACCGTGCCTAAAAACGATACCCCCAGCCCCCGGTCGTGTCGTCGTCCCCTGGTAAGAAGGTCGACTTGATTATGGTACCTGTTATCATGCAAGGGTCGTTGATCATTTTTAGACAGGTCAATAACGCGTCGTCGGTGCCTGGAGAGCCAGAAATCGACAAGATCGACGTGGAGGTGAGAACAGGAAATCCTGAGGAGGATGTAATAACCTGAGCATCTACCATGAACCAACCATGAACGCAAAACGGGCGTTGGTTCGATTGAACGTGATTCCAAAGGGAAAGCACCGTGGAACACGCCGCAGAACAAACCTCATCCTCCTTCATTTCCCACAGACTCTACTGGTGGTTCGACCTGTCAACCTCTGTCAGCTCGCCAGCACCTCACCTCTGGAGTTGCTTATCGTCCGGTGTTCCCTCCGACTGATTCCAGGATGAGAAATTTGGCACGGCGATCAGCATTCCTTGGACGCGATTCAACGAAAGACCGGTAACGATAAATCCATCGCATCAGGCATGGACATCCCAGAACTTTGATACAGTGCCTGTACCCCCCTCGTGTGGGTTCTCAGGATTCTTTCTCTCTTTACGACCATGCCTCTACGGAGTTGTCTATCAGTGTCGCGCATCGGTGGACGCGGAGAGTTGAGGCCAGTTTTAAATATAAATTTAGGCCTCATTCCTAGAACGGCGCCGGGAGCTCGATCGGCGAGACGGGTGGATCCTTGAAACCGAGGAGGGATCCAACGGTCGAGTAATCTTTTGAAGCGGTTGAGTTGGGGATCCGTATGAACGTAATCTGTATTGCGAAAGAGTGTACGTAAATACTGGTGCGGGATCAGTGGGCGTGCGTGGGATGCACGTATACTCCCGACAGAATAACTTATTTAACGTAACAGTCCGTGAACTCAACTCCTACCGATAAAAAAGAGGCACAAAGCGTGGAAAGTAGTGCTGACCTCGATCCAACTGGGATGACTGGTTTGGAAACGTTTTAGACTCCCAGGGCCGTTTGCACCTCATTTATGGCAGTGATACCATCAGGGCGGTAAGTGTCAGCGATCGTGGTGTACTCCTCGTCGGAATTATCGCTGAACAATAACATCTCTTTGCTACCGACGGTATATTTTGGCCAGGTGATGTTTGACAGCGGGCTGGTGGCTGTAGAACCGCTTGGGTGGTTGGGGTCGTAATGATTGATAAAGTTGACTGGTGGTCACCGTTAGAGGCCGAATCACGGGGGGAGGGGGAAGAAGAGGGGTGCGTATACCATAAGCATCTGTAACAACGTTGTCACCAACGAGACCGAACAGCTCGGGAAGTTCGGCGCCATGAGCCGAACCAAAGTAGAGGAGGTCCTTCCTACGTTTCCACACTGGATGAAAAATGTTCCAGGTCAGTTTACTCCAACCCTAAAATCACAATTGCTTTGATGCGGGGAGACGAACAGAATGACCAAACGCTCTGAGTGGCGGCATACTGCGAGAAAGCTGCGCGGCGGCCGGCTTGGAAGGTGTGATCGCCTTGGATAGCGGCTAGACGCTTGAATTCAGGACTATAGGAGATGATACGTTAGCCCCAAGTAACAAGACCGCGCCCAACAGCTCACGTCAAAACACTAAGGTTTCCGGTACCATATGGAGAGCCCTGCCAGAACACTGAATCAGGGCGTAGCGCGGATGGTCAGAGGAGACGCCTTACTTCTGCAGGGTCCTGAGAATACTTGTCAGCAATCGAGTTGATTTGAGCGTCAGTAGCCCCAAGGAAAAGGTTTGTCTTCATGAATGTCCTGACATCTGCGTCGGTGCTTTGGGAACAAAGATTAAATCCCCGCGCCCAGGTGTTCGACCGGTGATGCGACGCACGTAATATCCTGACTGTACAGGGAGAAGAGGCTGGGAACACAGCAACGATATTGAACATCTTATCTTCAGGCGAGGCAGAGAAAATGGGAACGGACTCACGTTCCTTCATCGTCTACCTGACCACCAATCATGGGGATCTTAGCATAGCTTCCCTTACTAATATACTGCCTCAGAGACATCTTCATAAGGTCTCCGTCGATACTAATACCCCAAGTGAAGTTCAATCCGTTGCGAGAGAGGAAAGCAGGAGTAGTGTTGATAGCGCCCATGAGGGTGATGTATGGAACAGCACGGAGACATTCCAAAGTGTCCGGAGCCGTAGCACATCCGGTAAACTGGACCAAGTGGTCGTAGGTGGCTTGGTGTTTCTGGCTGTCGGTCTTGTCGAGAGTAGACGTGTAGCTCGATTGCTGTGACGGTGAACAAAGTACTTAGCGATCTCAAAACGCGTTTAAGATCGCGAATGCGTACGAAGATGACAGCCTTGAATGGCGGATTGACGGGGGTAGTGGTGATGTGAGCAGCGATGGAAAGAGATCCTGCACTGTGGCCCCAGCTGTATGGTGTGAACGATGTCAACGATCCGAGGCGATGGTGTGTGGTGGACCCACAGGAAAAAAAAACTCACAGAGTAATCTTGTTCGGATCACCACCGAACTTGGAAATATAAGTCTGAATCCAGGCCAGGAACAACTTTTCTGCCAAATACCCGAAGTGTCAGTGTTTAGATCGAGAGAATTACGCGGAAACCAACGCCGGGAGCAGTAAGGGTTTGTTGGCCAAAATGATACTCACGGTCGTGTAGGCCGACATTAGCGGCTCCTCCAGCGAGAGCCTCTTTTCCAGCGAGCCAACCGAAAGCATTCACACGGTAGTTGAAGGTCACGTAGATGACTGGTTCGCCAAGCCCAACCGAACGTTGGACGAAAGTGCTGCCGTCATAGGAAGATCCGTCACCGATCGAGAATGCTCCACCGTAGAACCACTACGAATCGCCAGTTATACCATACATCAGGAGGCAGTTCTCGTTCTGGATTATATAGGTGCTTACCACGACAACTGGGAGTTTGCTTTGTTCCGTGACACCGGCGGGACGGAATACGTTGGCGTAAAGACCTGGGGTATCATGAATTTCGTCTTACTGCAGTTCGAAGACTGATGAAACGCGTACAATCTTCAGATGCATTGGCTTGTGAAGCGAATGTGATCAGTGGAGTCCAGTCGAGGTTTGGAATTGGAGGTAAGGTGAAGTTCTGTTGCGGGCAAGCGTCACCGAAGTTTGTGGCCTACAATTCGTCAAAAGAACAACGAAGATCGATATCTCCGTCTGAACTACGTAACGCGATTCACTCACAAGCGTGGTCCCTGACACAGGAAGTGGGGGTTGAGGACGGCGGAAACGGAGGTCCCCGACTGGAGGTCGGGCATAAGGAATCCCCAAGAACTTGTCCATCCCACCCGTCGAAGCTCCCTCAAACGTTGCATATTCGAGACTGATGACTGGACCACTGGCGCGTCTGGTTGCAGCCACTGCGGCGTGAACACCAACCTGCAGGAAGGCGGCAAGAAGAATGAGGGCGTTGAGTAACATCTTTGAATGCCGCTAACAGAGGCAAGGGAAGCAAGGATTGGAGGTTACCGTAGCTAGACATGCCCAGGTATATATCTCGCCGCCCACCATCGGCCGGTGTGGATATTATCTTCTCCCGTGGGCGCATTTTTCGCTTGGCGAGAAAAAGCCAACCAAGGCGAGTGGATGATCTAACCAGCGGACCAAAGTACTTCCTACCAATGGCCGGCCGGTCATTGCGAGCGTCGATAGTTGGAATGCGGGAATGCAAGTGATGGAGGGTTGACACGCAGCAAACCGAGTGTACGGGAGGAAGGCTCGCTGATGGCAGCTGGCTGAGTTTCACTCAAGATCTCCAGGAAGCGCGCGTGTGGTTGACCTCACATCAGAGGGCGCGAAACCCAAGAAATGTGTGTGAGGTCATTGAATGGTCATTGAATGGATATAAATAACGACGGTCAGACGCCAGGGTAGCGCACATGGAGTAACCCCACTGCGGGATGACACAAGTGATTCACAAGCGACAGGATACAACCACACCCCGCCACGACCCAACATGCACTGCTATTACCCGTCTCCAAGGGTTGTTGTATGAGGATTCAGAAAAACTCGACAATGCTCTTCCTGATCACGTCTTGGGTGAACCTCTCGAGATCTCGACCCGCACGCGGTTAGGCGGATGAGCATGTGTTGAAGAACGGTCAAGTTCACCAAGAATACAAACATGAACCCGCCGCTTCTCTCCTTGGTACGCTACCGCCAATTACCCGTCGAACACTAGTCCGGGGACGGAAATTTTTATCGGGAGGGTCATGAGCATCGGCGAAGGGTAACTAATTGATCAGCAAAGAGGTGGCCGGCGTGAACCGTAAATCCGACTCCCACGAGATGTGGAGGTGTAGTTGCAGATTCGGACGCTTACGTTTCAACGGCTGGGAGTTAGAAGCCGTTGTGAGGCCCGGTCCATGGTTCGAGAGGTTCTGGGCATCCGGCGTCGGCAGATGAGGTGACCCACTCTTCGGAGAAGGTTTTCGTGGGCCGAGGTGCGAACCTGACATGCGGCTCCCGCCACGCACCGGCCCTCCCAGACCTTGTGCCATCGAGGGAGGATAGTATGACGTCTCATGTAGGTCAAGAAGGTTGGACATAGCAGAGTTCCAGGGCAACCCAAGATATATGCCGTGGTGGAGCGAGGGCGTCGATCCAAACACGTCCGGGTCGGAGGGGTCGACTGATCGCCCGGAACGGGATCGGGCCGTCATCCCCGTCTTGTTCTTCGTCATAACTCCATGCCATGGGCGAGCTTGTGCAACTAGTTTAGTTTCACTTGCGTCCTGCCGGCCGCTCGGAGAGCACCACGGAACATACCGCAGAACAGTTTCTCATCCCCCTTCGGTTCCCACAGACCCTACTGGATCTGTCAACCTCTGTCAGCTCGTCAGCACTTCCCCCGCACATCACTTCTGGAGTTGCTTATCGTCCGGCGTTCCCTCTGACTGATTCAGGGATGAGAAAAGTTGCACGGCGATCGGAATTCCTTGACCGTGACCTGACAAACAACCGGTAACTTTTACATTTCCCGGCAACGATAGACATACGGGTGGGATAGTTGTCCGTGATCAATAGCAATGCAACACATTCACGCTAAACGCGCGAGGCCCGAGGATATCTATTAAAAGGCCGCCCTGTGTTGTAGCATGGGTGAGATCTCCCTTACACGCCTTCCATGTCGTCTGACGCAGTCAAGGAGATTATTGCTGCCGGCCATGACCTGTGAGTTTCCTCCCTTTTTACCCGGTTCAACATGAGTAGACTCGCCTGACCTTTGGATCGGTAAATCTCCAGCACCGCGGTTAAGGTGAGCATCAAATTTCGTCCCTTTTTTGCAACTCGGAGCAAGGTATCAAGTCGATTACGACCAGTATTATGGGATCGCGAGCACCGTCATCTTATTCTACGATTACTTTTTGACCCTGGGGGATGAGGTAAGCCATCCTATTAACGTCGCCCTTCGCCAGGCTTACCATCCATGTGAAAGATAAGGTTCATTTGGTCTGGGAAGAAATCATGGGGTACGCAAAGAACATCGTTTGCTGTGCGATATTCGTTAACGTCATCAGACAGTCTTTGGGCTTTTCCTCGCGGTACGTCCTCCTCTGCAGCACGCCTCTTCCTTTCTGAAAGGACACTGTAGAACAGGTATCTCCCGATGAGTTACCCGATCTGGTTGATGTTTGGTGAGTGTGGTCTTCGCTCCTCGTGATGTATCAAGTTGACCCTTACCGACCCTGCCGCAGTGCCTTATCGTCAGGCATTCTCACAAAAGGTAAGTGATGTTTTCAGTTGAGGAAGCGGGTATGACAGACTCATTAATGAAGCGGGTTCTAGATGTACGACTGCAATTTGATAACCCCAAAAACCGCCGAGTTTCTCACATACTCGTTGCAGATGCGATAGAAGCGCGTTCTTTTCCGTCCTCACGTTCACGGAGACTACGCTCCTCGCTCAAATAGTTTTAACACTGAGGTCCGTTATCTCTAGTGCGGGACGGCTTCATGCTAATCGTAGCCGAACGACACAGGATCTATGCCGTCACAAGGAGGAACCGCACAATCACCATGTGCTTTTGTGTGATAACGATATCACAGTTCATTCTTGGTCTATATTGGACAGTCGTTACGGCAATGGAAGGAGGTGAGTCTCTGGCTAGATTGCGCCCCCAATCTGTACCTACTCCAATATTTCAGCGCAGCAGGTCCTACCGATCCCATTTGACGGTTATAAGACATGTATTTTCGTTCAACACAAATCCTTGGAAATTGGGTTCACTACCCTATCTCTGTCATACGGTACGAAACCGTCTTTACCTTTCCCCTGGCAGAAGATACACGCCCTGATTATCCCCAGACCTGTTAGCCTTCTTATTCGTCATTTATACTGCGTTACGGTCGCACACACACCCTCAGATACCCAGTCTGCTCAAGACCATAGCACAAGATGCGACACTCTATTTCTTAATCATATTCACTTCGCACCTCGTACTCGAGTTTACTCTAACACTCGGAAGGGTAAGGATATTGTCACGTCGCTCTATCTTCTCTTTCTCGGTGGCTGAGACCTTTATAGCCTTCAATCCAGCTGATCCCCGCCATGTAAGTGGTATCAGAATCCATCTCTTTCGATTACTCACCAGGTCTTTCTCCATGGAACAGTGGGAACATCGTGTGCGCCTAAACACCTCTTTCCTTCTGAAACCGTTGAGACTGAGCTGCGCGTTAGTTATCTTCCAGTGATGATCACGCGGTTACTGCTCTCGCTCAAGAAGGCCAGCGCTTGGCAAGAAAACATATGGAGCATTGGGGTGCCAACTACAAACACCAGTTTAAGATTTGCTGAACGTCGCGAGTATGCTACTCCGGGGGACAGTGAGATATGTACGAGCGCTTCTGCGGGCACCGGGCATGAAGGAGTACAAAGTCGGGCGTGACGGTATAAAGAGTGTTATTGTGAACTTAACGTAAACAACGGATTGGCCCTGTATTGAAAACCATGTATCGAAATATAAAGGACTGTGATCTTCTCCACAAAGCGCTGGAAGACTTTTTTTCCGCACTGTCGAGTGATCCCTGGGATGGCACCGTTTCCGTCGATGAGGGAACGTAACACCAGTAGACCTTGTCGTAGTAGTGCGTCGGTAGATGTAGAGTGCGACCAAGGTCGAGGCCGGCTTTAAGTAAACTAGCTGGCACTCGGGAACTTGCCGAGCAACTTCGCCTTATCCCAGCCGCCCGCTGAGCTTTCTGCGCAACGTTCATCATGATCTGGGTTTTCCGGGCGATGCTTACTGGCATTGTGCCCGAGTCCGCGTCACATGCAAAACCCTCGTCTCGTCCGAACACCATTGTTCCGAACTTTCCGGGTAACGCCCAACCTCAAGTCAGACGCGACCTGTCGTTCTGGGTCTTTTTTTATCTTTCCCTTTCGTTTTTTGGTGCCGGTTTGTCGTGCAGAGGTAATCACATGTTACAGCCCGTGAGACTCGAGAGGGTGAGGCATCTCAGGCTCGCATTGCTCACGCGTCCTTCCTCACAGATAGTACGGGAGCCCAAACTCCTGCTATCGCGCACCATGTGTGACCGGGTGACCACCCACCACCCAAGTCAGTGCATCTAGAAAAATCTTGCCGGCTAGGCGACACTCGACATTCAACTTTTGACCCTTCCGCCACAAATACACGCCTTCTGACTCTCGGACCTTTGGCTCTCTTTTTTCCCAACCCATGATGTCCTGAAATTCGACGTTCGACGTTCCCTGGATGGTGGGTGACAACAAACAGGTGGTATTGGTTCCGTAAACTCTCGAACCCGCAACTCGTCACCGGTTACGGATGGTAGAGTCCGCGCACACCAGGTCCTGGGGTCCTACTCTCGTTATTTGACCCTGTTATCTCAAGCGCCCGAGAACATCACCTGCACATTCAATGGACCCCGCCACAGTCGGTGGAGAAGGGTTTGCTTCTTTCTCTCCGCCACAGTTTTGCCGTTGCCAGTGCTCCCCTGGGATCTCAATGGATATCTCTCCAAGTGTCGACACGGACTCAGGCGACATCGCAACCGTGCGTACTCCTCATTTCGCGCTGTTGGTTCGACCCCGTTGTTAAATGCTCTCTCAGATGGGTCCGGTAGCGAATTTGTTTTCCCCCGCCGCACGAAGCGAAATCTTGGGGATTATCCAACGAGATAGGGAGTGGAAAGCGGTTCAGACTGCTACCACCACGTTACAGGAGGAGGTCGAGAAGCTGAAGATGCAGAATCTTGAGATGATAGAAAGGTTGAAGGCGGCTGCAGCTTCTCAGGATACACTTCGCTCGCAGGTTTCGTCTCTTGAAGAGGTCAACGCGACTCAACGGGACGACATCAAGTCCTTGCGAGCAGAACTTATCGAAGCCAAAGACAGATACGACCGACTCCTGACGGATTCGAACGGCGAAAGAGCCGCTCTTCGGGCCCAGGTCTTTGGTCCCGAGGTATGTTTTGGATTATGTCTAATCGTGGGTTGAGCATGGTTATTTATGCGCGTTGCATGGATAGACACAACATCCGGAGCCGAAAGAGACTGTTGTTGGGCAGGAGACCGAAATATCAAAACCCGAGTGCCAGGGCTTTAACAGCCACTCTGTCCTCCTTCAGACGGATGAGACCGAGGACCGTGGTTTCGGTTTGCCCCGTGCCGGCTTCCGGTGGAACAGGGGTCGTGGTAGAGGATTTTCTGGAAAGCAACCATCTGATGGGTGGTCTGTTTCAGGCGGGTTTACTCCCCGATCGCCATCCAAGGCGGGAGATCTTTCGAATTTCGGGAAGATCATACCCCGAGGACGTGGTAGAGGATATGCTGGAAAACAACCATCCGATGGGTGGTCTATTTCAGGCGGATCTACTCCCCGACCACCATCCAAGGCGGGAGATCTTTCGAATTTCGGAAAGATTAACAAGTTTGGGCCAGTCACCGTGGGTCCCAGCAGCGTTTGGGCCGGTAAGAAGGATGCCGCGAAGCGCGATTCTACTCTGTCCGGTGTCGATTCAAATCCGAATATTCCCGGGACTCCTTGAGTACCGGGTCTTGTCGGTTTTTCATTAGCCTTCGTCCTGCAAAAAATGCGAAGTTGTACGCAGGTAGTTTTATCCGTTCTATCCCGTACTATCCTACTTTTCTTGACCCCTGCATGCAGCGTATATGTATACTAACCGGCCACTCGCGAACCTGCCGGGCAATGCCTTATCCCAGCGCGCTGGACAATGTTTAGTCTGAGCTTTCTGTGCAACGTTCGTTGTGATCTAAATTTGCCGGGCGATGCTTACCGAGTAACGCTGGCTTGCACCACATCCAGGATCCCTGACCTTAGGTCAAACGGGATCTGTCATCCTGGACCTTTTTTTTCTTTTTCGGTGTCGGTTCATCGTGCAGAGGCAACCAAGTGTGGGGCGCCTCGGGCTCGCATTGCTCACCCACACCCACGGTCCTTCCCCGCAGATACAGTGACCAGGCGGGACAACCGAACACACAGAACTCCGACGCCGGTAGCTTCTGCCCCGACTCGTGAATCACTCGAGTCCATGAAAAGAGCCAACTTGCAGAAGCTGTGCATCTGTCTCCTCACCAGTGTCTCGGCAAGGGCTAACCTCAAAACTGAAGCTCTCATCGACTTGGTTTTGGACGCGATATCTGATTGTACATCTTGGTATTTCTGCTAATCTCTGTGTGTATATCCGCTACTTGACAAAAATCTTTCCTTGGTATCCTCGAAGGATCACGGAGTCCTGAAGGACCTCCCGGTCGGACTCCGTGCTGGTATCGAGATCGCGGTAACTGTCGAGGGCCAGCTCGGCAAATCCGACAACACTCTGAGAAACGTCATTATCCTCCAATCCCAACGTAACTTCATCTTGACCGAAATTGAGCAGTACCACCGCGATGCCTGCACCGAATGTGCGCAAGAAAGCGAAAACATGCGGGTGGTCCCGATATCTCTCGATCATCTGGAAGTCCCCATATACCTGACCCGAAGATTGAATACAAACGCAACAACTAAACGGATTGGACGCACGAGTAAATCTGATTTCTTCCTGTAGTCTAGAACGTGCTTATAGAACGCATGAACGCTCGCATTGTCCCCGAGTTGCGCCTGGACGTTCCACCCTTCGGCGTAATCATCGTTCGCACGCATCCAGGGGGTGCCGGTCGTGAAACCGGCATGAGGATCAGCGGTCCACTGAACGAGGAGATCCCATCGGGCCAAATAAGAGAGGTTCAACGAACGATGAGTCTCGTGTGAATCATACTATTGTTAGTGGAGTGTCGAGAAGTCGTACGAACCGGCATAGGTACACGTGCATGATCTCGCGCTTTTCGTTGGAACCCTTCCATAACGTCGGACATGTCTATTTCTTCTCCTGGTCTTGCCTCGGCTTTTCTCCGTTCCTTGATCCTAAGAAAATAAACGAAGAGGTGAGACAGAATTCACAGGACTTCGCCAGGAAACGAAATGGAGCGTCTCATAGTTTCTACCGGGAGGATGCGCGCGTGTTTTTGTCCAACTGACCTATTCCAAAAGTTCATTGTGGCCGCATCTTTGTATTCTTCCAGGCCCCAAGAAGCGGGGAAGTTTTTCAAACCAAGTTCTTGACCCTGATAAATGAACAGAGTTCCTCCTTGGGAAACCTCTAATAGTGCGAAAAGCTTAGCGGAATGTGATCTCCATTCTTTAGAATCATTTCCGAAGCGGGATATGACTCGTGATTCGTCGTGGTTTTCGATGAAGACGCTATGATAGTGAATGCATGTTTAGCGATCAGCTTCCGGTGAAATTTTCTATCTGAATGAGGAAGCGTAGACGAACGTGTTCCAAAATCCTTCCTCTCGTTTGAAGGTTTGCCACTTCTCCACAACGTTCTTCAGGTCGGATAGCTTCCAAGGTTGCGGTACCAGGCGCTCACGATTGAAGCAATCAATTTTCATGAGCTCGAATTGGAAGATGGTCTTGAGTTCCTTGTGTTGTGGTAAAGCGTACTTTGCAAGGTCGTCGGGGGAGTAGGAGAACGGTGCTTCTCCGACGGTGAATATATCGTAGTCTGTGGTTACTCCGTGAGTTCCGTTCATTGCGGGAGAGCCTGATGATGACCCACGAGAAAGGGCTTTCTGGTTCATTTCCTTGATGTATTCGTGTATCCTGGGTCCGTTGGCGTAGTGCATGGATGCTGGTTGAGTAGGGTCATTCTCGTCAACGACCGGCGCGTCCGGCAGGCCATCCGTTTTGGACAGAAGGTTGATAACGTCCATCTTAACCCAAACAAGCACGAACGGTTTGGGGGCTGAGCTTCGTAGTATCCGAGAAGGTGTAATAAAACGTACCCGGAAACCATCGCATCCACGATCCAACCAGAACCTAATCATTTTGTACACGGTCTCTCTAACTTCCATGTTATCCCAATTCAGATCTGGTTGTTTCGTCAAGAAGAGGTGAAGGTAGTATTCGTCTGTCGCTTCATCGTAGTCCCAAACAGGGCCTATGAGAGAGGGGGGTAAGTGAGAATGATCCGCAGGTCAGCCGATCAATTCATCTCGCCAATCAAGTCGCGTTTTTACCTTGGAAAACAGACCGCCAGTTATTCGGCGGACTTCTGATGCCATCTGTGCTAAGCTTTCCCGGACGCCAGATGTACCAATCGCGTTTCGGGTGATCTTTGCTCGATCGCGATTGAACGAACCAATCGTGCTTGGAGGTTCACACATTCAACATTTTCGTGGGTAGGCGGATGGATATGGGGATGCGAGAGTAAGCGAACCTACCTCGTCGGAAGTGTGGTTTACTACGAGGTCCATGCTGCGGTCGCGGGACGCGTTCAATGGGGTCCAAGCACAGCGTCCAAGCGTCATCGACTCACATGAGCCTCATTCCTCGGTCGTGTACACCTTTGACAAGCCTATCCCAGTCGTCTAGGGTGCCAAATCTGCGGTCGATGGCATAGTAATCCGCGCTGTCACGGTGTCTTAGCAACGCGGGTCAGAACAGCGGGGTAGGTATCGTCATACATATCATAACCCATATCAGCCATTGGAGACTTGTATATGGGCGACAACCAGAGGATGTCAACCCCCAGATCCTTGAGGTAGTCAAGTTTTGAATATATGCCATTGAGGTCGCCAAGACCATCTCCGTTGGAATCGAAGAAGGAGATGGGGTAGATCTGATAGATGATGGCGGATTTCCACCAGGCCCTCTCTGGATCTGATCGACCGAGAGAGGGGTGGTGAGGATCGAGGCTTTCGAGGGCGACGGTGGACCCTGACATGCTCGGCGCGGGAGGATATGAATTTTAGGTTTCGTTTCTGGAACGGCTCCCGGCGCTCGGCCGGCGGGACAGGTGGATCCTCGATCCCGTGCCGCAAATCCGAATACATCATACATATGTGCATTCATGTATCCGCCCCTGATATCATAACCTAGCTGCGCACCATGACCTCTCCGACTCTGTATACGTATTTTGCGGGTCTCTCAGGGGCCGTCCTCTTCTTCAAAGGTCACTCTCATTCCGCATAACCCTCGAATCTTCTCTCTGACCAAACTCACACGCACGTCATTATGACCGAAACCATCACCCAACACCTCGTCCGCGACACCACAGGCCCATTCGGTCTCGCCATGCTGACCGGGGCGATCTCCTCCTCTTTCTTCTTCTTCGGAAACCTCAGCCTCGCCATGAACGGTGTCCTCCCGGCCACCATCACCGAGTCCGAAAGGGCAAAAAAAGGAATCAGCGACGCATCCGCCTTGAAATTGTGGGAATGGATGTTCTACCGTGCAAAGGTGAGGCTACTATAAAACCCCTTCCCCTATCTTGACCAGAGCCACCCCAACTGTGGAGCCGGGCCCCGTGTACTCACCGCTCGCTTCGCAGAAACATTTCGCAGCGGCCGCACTTTTGAGTGGTACCTCCTATTTAGTAGCTTCAGCCTTCCGCCCCGACCTGCGACCCCTTTTGTACGGGGCATCCTTCTTCTCATTCTCGGTCGTACCATACACGCTCATCGTATGTGAGTGATGAACCCTACTGAACTGTATGACACAAGACTCACGAACCCCACAAAACAGTGGTACCCATTAACAGGGACATCCTCAAAGCCGCGAGCGATATCACTAAGCAAGAGGGAGGCGGACCCGACTCAAAACTCGTTGACAAACTCTTCAGTGAATGGAGCAAGTACAACGCCGTCAGGGTCTCAATTGCCGCCGTCGCCTGGTTCCTCGGCATGGCTGCTCTCGTACTTGCTTAGACTGACTCCCGGGGTCCTTCACGCACAGAATCTGCAAGGTAAATCATCTCACTACTCCGTCCGTGTAAAGTTTGTACAATAGCTATCGGAAACTCTTCCTAACTTGTCAATACTATTCGATGTTTGAAATGAACGAATGTCCGGCATTTGATAAGATTGCCCAAGGAATACCCCCACCGGGCCCGGTTTCGTGGGTATAATGAAATAAATATCCGTAACCAAAGAGGTATAAGAATGACACGTCTGCTAGATGATTTGTCACATATGTACAGTAAATAAGAACCCGCGACGACCCACGATATAGAACACATACCAGCGCAACAAGGAGCCTGAGTGTTATGGGATTTTACCCGCCCGACCATGATGAGGCGCAATGGGGAAGTATCGGTGAGGGTTGATGATGTGCGGCGGCAAGGTCCAGCCCGGCTATCATATCTCCCCATACATTGGTTGAGACAGAGGTATGGATGGAATCTTTGGGCAAGATCCGGTGTGACCCTCAGGTTCGGGCAGAGGTGCTCCCCCCAGCACCGTCATATCCCATGCGTTTGTGGGGCTTCTCCCCTGCTTGAAGAAGGGGCCAGGTACGCGTCGAAGAAGAGGTCGTTCGCCAGTGAAGGTAACAGTAAGGAGTAGGCACACAACTAACAGGCCGAGGGTTATGAGTGAAATCACTGTCCACGCGCCGCCGACATTATCGTAAATCTGCCCACATAGGACTGGCCCGACTGTGGAAGCCAAGATGAGCTTGGACCGATAGAGCGGTTCACCTCAAAGAAAAAACATACCACCAGAACCTGTCCGAAACCGATCAGCTGCAGAACCCGGAACGAGTACAGTATGGACTCACCGACTCCATAGGCAAGGTTAAAACTTCCATAGACATGTGCATCTGGAAACACCCGCGTGGTCAATCAAAGGTCCGGGACAGATGAAAATGGCGCTCACATCCAACACCTTCAATCGATCGGCTGACAGCAGCCAATTCAGTCATGAGAGGTGACACGAGGCCAGAAGTGAATAATGCTACGAATGTGACCAGGCTGTCAGTTCGAGAACGCGATTGCAAGGGAGAAGCTCTCACTTTCGAAAGCAAAGACCACCAAGAACTGAGCCAAACTGCTCTTCATAGTGATGACTCCCCACCAGGGTATACCGAGAAGCAGAGAGAGGAATGAAACCCATTCAGTTCCTTTGTTGTCGGCGATATAACCAGCGAGAGGCATAGAGATCAATGTTGGAACTACAGCTGCCATGAAAGCAAGGCCAGCTTTGGAGGCATCGAGATTATAAACGTCGGAGAGGTGTAAAATGAGAACGCTTTCTTGACCACTGTACACGAGACTGGCCAGACGCGTTCAACCCCGTGTCAAGAAGAGAAATTTCAACAACCTGTACTCACCCATAAACGAATGTGGAAAATATACAGACCACAGCCCGCGGAGACGTCAGAAGCCTCAATAGCACATCCAACGGACTGATCACATGCTGCACAACATCATCGGCAGGCGCCCGGCTGATGACGGTCTCCGGCCCTTCGACCGTCTTGACACTGATGTCAGACGGTGGGCAGAACGATCCTACAGACGTTGATCTGTTTTCAAAGCTCAATACGCGAGCACTATTTACCGGATTCGGTTTCTCTGCTTCATTGGGGTCGGCTGCGGGATCTACACCCCACAGGACAGCGTCCTTCCTCTCAATGATGAGAAGACGAGCGATGAGATCGAGAGCTGCGAAACCCATAGCAAAGTAAAACGGCGCCTTGTAGCCGAAGCTTGCGAAGAGAGTGCCGCCAATTGGTGGCCCGACCAAAAGGCTGGATTTAAGTTCGTTTTAGGTAGACGTGATTAGGCTAAATGATCCACCTACCCAAGCGAGAAACCAGCCATTGTGATTCCAATGTATTCTATATTTGTTTGCGGAAGATCAGGGATGGAAGACGAAGAGTTGTGATTGGGGACGGTGCTTACGACCGATACGTTTCTTCGGTGTGGTGTCGCAGCTGCACGGGCTTGAGCAAAGACCATCGAAATTCAAGAAGTATGCACTACTCACATAAGGGCGATGCCAGCAGTGAAGATGCCGGAAGAACTGACCCCTTGAATGATCCTCGCAACACACATGATCCAATAGTGGTTGCCAAGCATCAGAAGTAGCATGGATAGGATCAGCGCCACAATAGCGAGTACCAGTGGAATTTTACGGTTCTTGTAGCGTTCAGAAAAAGAAGCAAGAGGAGGAGTCGCTGTCAACCACTATCAGCCATCTAACGAGAGCCGAGAAAAACGAAGAAGAATCACAAAGTACAACTCCTGCAGACTGAATTCAGGTCAGTGGGATTACGACCGCAGAAACGAGTAACATACGTATGCGAAGAGGAGCCAGCCAAGGCGACTGGAGATGTGATGATACCCCATCTTCTCCAGCCGGAACGGCATAATCGGGATGATGATGGAGTAGACAATTGTGTCGGACATCAACCCTGCCAGTAGTTATGAGGGGTCCCATTCGAGTAATAAAACCCTCGGATGTCAAAACATACCGAGGAAAACCACTGTGGTATTGACAAACTGTCAGCACTTCGGGATACGAAAACATGGCGACCTGAGGCACTCACTGAAAGTGACGAACCACGCAGAAGATCTCCATCGCAATCCCCACGGCTTGGTCGGTATCATGGGACGAAACGGCCACATCTCTTTCAGGACTTCGGTGCCAACGGAGGTTTCGAGGGGAGAGGGGGAAACGGAGGGAGGAAACCAAATCTCCGGGAAACCAAATCTCAGGGAAACTAAATTTCGGGAAACCAAATCCCCGTGTCCGGTTCCACCTGCTTACCTTCTAGTGTCCCGTCAATCCGTCACACAGACTGGGATTCCGTGTATTGACGCGCGTGCGGGATCAGCTGGGTACGTAATCTCCCTTCTTCGCTATACAGTTGCGAATCTTAAAGCTAGTTCGACGTCGTGATGGATTATGTGCAGCGCCTCGCCAGGACCCGAAGACTTGATCAGCCGTAGCGGGAAGCGTGGTTGCGTTGGTCACTCGATTCAAAGACAAGAATGAGTCCCTGGATGAATACCCCGGCGTCAGTGCATGGCCCGCTGTAACAAAATAGGTTCATCAGCTAAGGAATGAACTAAGAAAACCCAGTTCGGGACTGCAACTCTTTCCAGGCGGAGGCTACTGAGCGGACCATGATGGAAGTCAGGATGAAGGAAGGTGCCGATCGGGCGCTTGTCTCGACACCTTGGGGCAAGGGGGGTAGCTAACGTCTGGAGCGGGCACATCCGGAGTAATATACAAAACAACTATGTCCGCCAAAAAGATTATGCCCGGCCGTTTGGTATAGAGATAAGTAGTACGCTAGAGGTATACTTATCTTTCTTGTTAGGTTTCTCCGCAAACCACCGCCATGAATTATCGATTCAAAACGATTGAGATCAACACTTACGCTCAACTCCCGGGTTTCCATAGAAGCCGTTGAAGGATAGTCTCCGTCCTTCAACGGCATCAGCAAAACCGAACATCTCTCTTTGCCTCCCTCACTCATTTGGCACCCCCCCGTCACTTTTCGGGTCCCAGCTTTAATGGATTCCCGACATAACTTACATAAGTACGTGCTTTTCCGTTTTGTCCGCCTTTTCTTGCGAAAGGGCTGAAAAAAGTGACAGAAAGGCAAGTCTCATTGTCCCTAGGCCTGATGCGCAGATTTTCCGAGTTACATAACCTTTTCTCTGTGGGCTGGTTGGTAGGCTGGCGGCCCCAGTCCCGGAGGCTTCTGCTGCTTGTCAACAATCCTGTACCCCTGGTGTGCGCTCTATGGAACGGACCCGTACTCCCTCCCCGTTCGGTTTGCTTCCGGCTTACATGGGTCGCTTCGGACTCCGCATACACTCAACAGAAACCGTTAGAAGAATCCCCAAGTGAAAAAACGCGAGCGTCGAGGAGATGGAGACCGAACGAGATTTCGGAGTCGTCACAATCCAAAGTGCGAATTTCGAGAAAAACTCAATGTTGGCGGAAAGCGTTCAATGGCGCTGTAGCAATGCCACAGAAATCAAGCCAATCCAGGGAGTTGTTGAGGCGCTAGAGGTCGAGCAAGGCGGACGCGAAAATATAAGAATGATCGGGGGGAATGGCGGAAAATCCGCCGCGCCAACTTATCTGAACACCGCAACAATACGAAAAGGCGGTGTACCACATCATTGAAGCATATAAATACGAGTAGAAATCCCAGTTACTCCCCAAGCAACTACTGCCAGTCGCTCCCCCAGAGACCTACAAGCTCAACAATCGTTATGTTCAATCTCGCTTCTTTTGTCGTTCTTGCTACCCTCTTCACGACTCCTGCCTTAGCCGCTATTAACACCGACGCTCCTGTTATGGGCTACGTCGCGTTCACCAAGGATGGGAACAAGGTTTCCGTTCCCAATGCGGCAAATGGTCTCTACACGAGCCACAACGGCACACACCTTGCATACTATGGTCCTATTGATTCCGACTCAGATGTTCCTGCTACTGTTGAGTGAGTAGCCAAACCTTCACTACGATCCCATCATTGCTGATTGAGTTTCCTAAGTAATCGCGATTTGGTCGCTCGTCAACTTACCTGCGACGTCAGTTGCAATGGTCAATACGCCGACTTTGCCGACATCAGCGGTGCAAACCAAGGAATGGCCAGCGTTCTCGCATCCAACCCCAATTTCAGAGGTTCAATCTCATACGCTTTCAATAACATTTGGGCTTTCGGTTGCGATTACGGTAATGGCCAGTCCGAGCCCGTTAGTCAATGGAACTTTGATGTTGGATGCGTTAATGCCCAATGCACGACTTCGGGTGCTGGGTGGAATAGTCATCACCAGTGGAAGAGTAGCTATGGAAGGGAGATCAACGGTTTTGGTTGTTAAGCGGGGTTAGAACCAGAGCTAGTATTCCTTAGGTTTATGTGAATGTGATATGCGGTCGTATTTCATGTGTCTCAAATCTGTAGTTCATGGAGGGAAACTGTGTACGATGTAAACAACCCTATCGATCCACCTGTTGGGCGACTTCAGACGAGACGACCCAAACTGGGATGCCCTGCTCGACGTAACCTCTCCCCATCTCGAAGAGATCAAGGTCCGTTCCTTCGACGGCCTGGTGACCAGCAGATCCTTGGTGGGATGGGAAGGAATTGATGATCTCCTGTGTCGGACCCACGACAGGAGTTATCAAAACGGTATGGAGAGCCTTCGGATCAGTTTACATCCAATGGATATCGATTCGGAGGAGGAATGTGGCCAGCTGTTGGAGTGCGTGCACAAGGTGTGGCCCAAATGAAACACCTGTACTCCCCCTCGTTCGGTTTGTTTCCCGTGCATTGAACCAAAGGTCCTCACAACTTACATGGGTCGCTTCGGACCCGCATCGACGCTCGGAACCCGAGCCCGACAAAATGGTTCGTAGTTCGGGTCACACCGTAGATAAGAAAATGGGGTCTACGCGAGAAAATTACGAGAGGCGTTCCGCTGCGACAGACGTGACCCCTGATATGGAATACGCGGGCCCTGGAACGGACACCCAGACGGCGGGTCGTAGTTTCCATGGGTGAGCTGCACGACAATAGAACACCTTGTGGGACAGCTCAGTAAAAGCTAATAAACAACGGCGCCCCACGGAAGTCCAGCTATATCCTGGACGAAGAATCGCCAGTTACCCTTCTGACAGTCCAGAGAATAATCACAGAATCTTGGAAGACCAATCTCCACGGCCGATGGTCATAAACCGGTGAGACTGTACTTGAAACAGCCCATCCATAGTCTTCAGGAGCGGAACCAAATCAACCGCGATCGTCCCAGATTAACTCAACTCCGATCAACAGCTTCCACGTGGTTTCCGGACGGGATCAATCAGCGATCACGCGTTTTGGGTCCCGACGGTTGGAGTCTCGGGGCGGCATGGGTGGGTGAAAGGTGACAACCCTTTGTCTCCATCACCCACCACTACAACCACCACCACCACTCCGTGCGTGTACCCCCCCCCCATCTCTCCCTCTAAAACCTAACCGTTTGGTTTCTAGATTCCCTTTCCCAGGGGATCATGACAGTCCCTTCGCTCCCTCAGGAGCTTCTCGAACTCATAATCGACGTCGCGTATACCACCGGTGGCACCGCCCCGCTCAAAACACTCTCCAGGGTCTCTAAAGCATGGCGCCCGCGTTCCCAATACAACATCTTTAAAAGGTTCCGCCTCGACTACGCCACGATGAGACGAATCCGCTCCGAAACGACGGAAACGACGGAAGACGTGTCACAACAACAACAACATCAACCTCCCATCATCTTCTCCCACGTCCGAGAGCTCCTCATCGCCGCTAGACAGATCACTTCTCCAGAGATCGACGGAGAGTACCTAGAAATCCTCCGGTTCTTCACGAACGTAACCTCTCTCCGGATACTAGACTGGGATTTCAGGGGATTCGAAGCCCACCACATAACCCACTTCCTCAGCCACTTCGGTGCAACCGCGCAATCTCTCAAGCTACAGGAATGCTACGTCGATTCCGAGGTTCTGATCTTCCTGACATCCTTGTTCCCTTCCATCGATGACCTCGAAATCGATCCGAGATATCCTTGTAGCGCCGTCGCCTACAGGATCCAAAAATCCGATAGACCCTTGGGGAGCGTAGGGTTCCGAGGGAACCTTACCCTTAGGTTCCTGAGCGCACAACACGAAGAGTTCCTCACATTCGTTAACGAGAACTCTTCAGAAGTGAATTCGATTTCTGCCGAGCTCTGCGTTAACAAGGGGGAATTGGAGAGGCTGTTTGAGTCTCGCGGGGGCAACCTGTTATCGGTCGGTATGCATTCGCTTTGGAAACAAGGCAAGTCATGCAAACCCCCCAGTCCAACGCACAACTCTAATCACAACACTCCCCAGATCTCATCTCTCTCTCACCGTGCACTCAACTGCGAACCCTATCAATCCACCTCTTGGGCGACTTCAGAAGAGACGACCCAAACTGGGATGCCCTGCTCGACGTAACCTCTCCCCACCTCGAAGAGATCAAGATCCGTTCCTTCGATGGACTGGTGACGAGCAGATCCTTGGTGGGATGGGAAGGAATCGACGATCTCCTGTGTCGGATCCACGACAGAAGTCATCAAAACGGTATCGAGAGCCTTCGGATCAGTTTGCATCCAACGGATATCGATTCGGAGGAGGAATGTGGTCAGCTGTTGGAGTGCGTGCACAAGGTGTGGCCCAACTTCGTTAAGAAAGGGGCCGTGATCTTGTCACTCGAACCGTACGATGGGGAAAGCGATTATCATGGCTTTGGACCATGCGTCGTATGATAGACTCTTGTTTTTTATAACTTGTTCTCCACGTGTAGATACATCTTTTTCATACCTCACCCCTTGAATTTGTACTTTCCAATCATCTCAACTGCCTCATGTCTGACGATAAGTCACTGCCGTAGGGTTGGTAAGGGTCAACTTGATACATCACGAGGAGCGATCACCACGCCCACCAAACATCAACCAGAACTGGTAACTGATCGGGAGATATCTGTTCCACAGTCTCCTTTCAGAAAGCAAGAGGCGCGCTACAGAGGAGGACGTACCGCGAAGAAAAGCCCAAAGACTGTCTCGTGGCGTTAACGAATATCGCACAGCAAACGATGTTCTTTGCGTGTCCCATGATTTCTTCCCGGCCGGGTGAATTTTATCTTTCACATGGATGGTAAGCCTGGCGAAGGGCGACGTTGATGGGATAGCTTACCTCATCCCCCAGGGTCAAAAAGCAATCATACAATAAGACGACGGTGCCTGCGATCCCGTAACACCGGTCGCAATCGGCTTGATACGTCGCTCCGAGTTACAAAAAAAGAGACGAAATTTGATGCTTACCTTAACCACGGTGTCGGGGATTCACCGATCCAAAGAGGTCAGACAAGTCTACTCGTGTCGAACCGGGTAGGAAGGGGGGAAACTCACAGGTCATAGCCGGCAGCAATAATCTCCTCGACTGCGCCAGACGACATGGAAGGCGTGTACGGGAGATCTCACTCATGCTGCAACACCGGACAGCCTTTCAAGAGATACCCCCGGGCCTCGCGCGTTTAGCGTGAATGTGATGCACTGCTGTTAATCACGGACAACTATCCCACCCGTAAGTCTAGTTTTCCGGGTCGCCGGGAACAACTATCTCACCAATACAGTTGGTTGACCCTTCAAAACTCTTTGGGAAGCACCGCACGCCAGGGTAGGTAATCGCGACGCCGACAGACGATCCCACGACACGATGCGACACGCGATGCTCAGGGTCGAGCGATATGATGCGGGTCGATGAGAGGTACGGTCAAGAAGAGAGACAAAATCCACCGCCGCCGGGAAACCGAAAAGCTACCGGTCGCTCGTCAGGTCGCGGTCAAGGAATGCCGATCGCCGTGCCAATTCTCTCATCCCTGTAGGCCGGAGGCCTGAACCGCAACAATACGAAAAGGCGGTGCACCACGTCCTTGGGGCATATAAATACGAGTAGAAATCCCAGTTACTCCGCAAGCAGCCACTGCCAGTCGCTTTCCTACAGATCTACAAGCCCAACAATCGCCATGTTCAATCTCGCTTCTTTTGTCGCTCTTGCTACCGTCTTCATGACTCCTGCCTTAGCCGCTATTAACGCCGACACTCCTGTTATGGGCTACGTCGCGTTCACCAAGGATGGGAACAAGGTTTCCGTTCCCAATGCGGCAAATGGCCTCTACACGAGCCACAACGACACGCACCTTGCATACTATGGCCCTGTTGATTCCGACTCAAATGTTCCCGCTACCGTCAAGTGAGTAACCACGCCTTCACTACTATCCCATCAGCGCTGATTGTGTTTCCCAAGTAATCGCGACCTGGTCGCTCGTCAACTTACCTGCGACGTCAGTTGCAACGGTCAATCCGCCAACAGTGCCGACATCAGCCGTGCAAACCAAGGATTGGGCAACTTCCTCGCATCCCACCCCAGTTTCAGAGGTTCAATCTCATACTCCGTCGGTAACGTTTGGGCTTTCGGTTGCGATTATGGTAACGGCCAGACCGAGTCCGTTAGTCAATGGAACTTTGATGTTGGATGCGTTAATTCTCGATGCACGACTTCGGGTGGTGGGTGGAATAGTCATCGCCAGTGGAAGAGTACCTATGGAAGGGAGGTCGGCGGTTTTAGTTGTTAAGCGGAGTTAGAACCAGAGGTAGTATTCCTTAGGTTTATGTGAATATGATATGCGGTCGTATTTCATGTGTCTCAAATATGTAGTTCATGGAGGGAAACTGTGTACGATGTAAACAACCCTATCGATCCACCTGTTGGGCGACTTCAGACGAGACGACCCAAACTGGGATGCCCTGCTCGAAGCAACCTCTCCCCACCTCGAAGAGATCAAGGTCAGTTCCTTCGACGGCCTAGTGACGAGCAGATCCTTGGTGGGATGGGAAGGAATCGACGATCTCCTGTGTCGGATCCACGACAGAAGTTATCAAAACGGTATCGAGAGCCTTCGGATCAGTTTGCATCCAACGGATATCGATTCGGAGGAGGAATGTGGTCAGCTGTTGGAGTGCGTGCACAAGGTGTGGCCCAACTTCGTTAAGAAAGGAACCGTGATCTTGTCCCTCGAACCGTACAATGGGGAAAGCGATTATCATGACTCTGGATCATGTGTCGTATGATGGACTGTCGTTTTTTTAACTCGTTCTCCACGTGTAGATACATCTTTTTCATACCTCACCCCTTGAATTCGTACTTTCCAATCCCCCCAACTGCCTCAAACTCAATCTTGGCTAATTCTGCACCGGTAGCATTACCTTTCAACCTGCAATCTACCTTGTCCCCCGGCTTTACGGGCCCAACGCCGGACGGCGTACCGGTTAGGATCACGTCGCCTATCTGGGGGAGAGGTTAGCAACGAACCAAGGGTGTGACACGCGGGCAGTGAGGGATACAGAGGACATGCGATGAAGAAGCGGAAGCAAGAACGGAAAAGAAACGCACCTCGAGGGTCATAATCGACGATACGTGCTCAATCAATGCGGGGATCTTGAACACCACATCCGAGGTGGACCCGTGCTGCTTCACCTCGTCGTTCACCTACAGGCCAAAATAGAACGCGCGGAAGCGGTGACCAAGTGGCGGATATACGGTTCCGCGTGAAGAAGAGCGCCGAGCTTCAATTCCCAATAGCCGCCCAAGAACCCAGTAATCAATGAAGGGTGTCACAAGGAGCGGAACATCCAGCGGATCAGGGCCATCCTTCATCCGTATCGCAGTTCTTGTGCGTGATTCAATTCAAGATTTCTGTCACACCTCAACTAGCTCACGTTACAGCGATCCGTCTGCGCGAGGGAGAACGGCAACGCCTACTGGCCTCGAGTTGCCAAAGAACTTGAAGAAATCCGGAACTGCGAGAACCCGAACCAGTGAGCATTTTTTTAATTCTACGTTCGTTATGCATACCAACATGGGCTATAGGGTACTAGCGGAGTATCTTCTCGACGACCAGGACACGTATCCCGGGCTTGACGCAGATACAGCACCGGTCAATGCGGACTTTACTTCCGCTCGATCAGACAACTCAATCGTGCAAGCCGCTGGCCAACTAATGGGCTCTCGAGTTTGATTGCTGCCATGTAATATGTACGTATCTACATTTACAACAAGAATATAATGATTTCAGCGAATGGGATGAGGACCAGAACAACCAAATGGGGTGTGCCGTAGGTACCGCAATAGGTGGCTATTGGCGCTCACCAGCTGGGACTGTTTTCACATATCAGCCGTGTTCCACCTGGACGGCAGGTAGGATCCGTTCAACCTCGATCCGGTGACCCGGACCCGGTTCCCAGCCGGAATCCAGCGATCGCGGAACTTGTGGTGTAGTCTATCAGACGGCGCGTGACCACAGCCGTATTCGAATAAATAGCGCATACACATTCTTCGATCCATGTAAGATCGCAAAGAAGACGCCCGCGGTGGAGTTTGTTGGCCAGAGCGAAACGCGGCATGGACGAGTGGGAGAGATAGCTGTAACAAGGGTGACACACACAAAGCTTCGTGTCCCCGGAAGTAGCACCAGTCTGTATTCCGTTCGGGTCAAGGATTAGCCTATCTAAGCGCGAGTCTTCGAACTGGAATTCACTCTCCGAAAAGGGTGGATTGTCCTTGGCGCTCAGGGTCGACAGGTAGTCCGGGAGTCTATCGCTCGCGGTCAGCGAAACCCGGTGCATCTCTACATCAAATTGTTGCCTCGAACACACAGAGAAAGTTGACGGAATTTTCAATTGAGTCGCATTACAGTATGCGTTCACACATTCGAACACGACGTCCTTGGGAACCGGCTGCGGCCACGAACGAATATATGTATCTCGAGCCTCGCGTGCGTTCGCAATGAATGACGTACGGTTTTCACGACGTGCTTGTTTCTTCTTCTCGTTTTTTCTCTCCGAAGAAAGTGGTAGGAGAAGTTGTTCCGATATTTCGTGGCCGAACTCTTCTTTGAGGACCTCTTCGACAAGTTGCTGACAAGACGCCTCAGAAACAGATAAACTAATGAATTACATGATTGTCGGATCGGCTGGTTCGGACTGGGGCCGTTTCATCACGGACAAAACCCTCCTCCTTCCGGAGTCGGGGAGTGTATGTTTGACATATTTGATCCGAAATTCTATCTATCCTAATCTAAGTGTAGGCGCCACCCAGCCCGCTGCGACGAACGGAGCGCTGAATAAGCGCTCAGGGGACGCTCTCGTCCCCGAATTTTGCCACTGGCACCAAGTAGTAGTCTCTTGGTGGCCGGCACCATACATGCCCCGGGAACATAAATGCCCTGGGAACATAGACGCCCCGGGAATAGCAGAAAACCCGCCGCGCCAGCCTATCTGAACACCCCAATAATACGAAAAGGCGGTGTACCACATCCTTGAAGCATATAAGTACAAGTAGAAATCCCAGTTACTCCCCACTGAGCAACTACTGCCAGTCGCTTCCCCAGAAACCTACAAGCTCAACAATCGTCATGTTCAATCTCGCTTCTTTTGTCGTTCTTGCTACCCTCTTCACGACTCCTGCCTTAGCCTTTATTAACACCGACACTCCTGTTATGGGCTACGTCGCGTTCACCATGGATGGGAACAAGACTTCCGTTCCCAACGCGGCAAATGGTCTCTACACGAGCCACAACAACACGCACCTTGCGTTCTATGGTCCTATTGATTCCGACTCAGATGTTCCCGATACCGTCAAGTGAGTAACCAAGCCTTCACTACTATCCCATCAGCGCTGATCGTGTTTCCCAAGTAATCGCGACTTGGTCGCTCGTCAACTTACCTGCAACGTCGTTTGCAATGGTCAATTCGCCAACAGTGCCGACATCGCCGGTGCAAACCGGGGAATGGCCGGCGTTCTCGCATTCAACCCCAATTTCAGAGGTTCAATCTCATACGCTTTCAATAACATTTGGGCTTTCGGTTGCGATTACGGTAATGGCCAGTCCGAGCCCGTTAGTCAATGGAACTTTGACGTTGGATGCGTTACTGCCCAATGCACGACTTCGGGTGCTGGGTGGAATACTCATAACGAGTGGAGGAGTAGCTATGGAAGGGAGATCAACGGTTTTAGTTGTTGAGCGGAGTTAGAACCAGAGGTAAGTATTCCTTAGGTTGATGCGACTGTGATGTGCGGTCGTATTTCGTGTGTCTCAAATCTGTAGTTCATGGAAGAAAACTGTATACGAAATAAACAACAACAACTCTAACCACAACGCTTCTCAGATCTCATCTCTCTCACCATGCGCTCAACTCCGAACCCTATCGATCCACCTCTCGGGCGACTTCAGACGAGACGACCCGAACTGGGATGCCCTGCTCGACGTAACTTCTCACCACCTCGAAGAGATCAAGATTCGTTCCTTCGACGGCCTGGTGACCAGCAGATCTTTGGTGGGATGGGAAGGGATCGACGATCTCCTGTGTCGGATCCACGACAGAAGTTATCAAAACGGTATCGAGAGCCTTCGGATCAGTTTACATCCAACGGATATCTATTCGGGGGAGGAATGCGGTCAGCTGTTGGAGTGCGTGCACAAGGTGTGGCCCAACTTCGTTAAGAAAGGGGCCGTGATCTTATCCCTCAAACCGTACGATGGGGAAATCGATCATCATGGCTTTGGACCATGTGTCGTATGATAGACTCTTGTTTTTTTTTAACTTGTTTGTAGATACATCTTTTGCATACCCCACCCCTTGAATTCGTACTTTCCAATCCCCCCAACTGCCTCAAACTCAATCTTGGCTAATTCTGCACCGGTAGCATTATCTTTCAACCTGCAATCTACCTTGTCCCCCGGCTTTACGGGCCCAACGCCGGACGGCGTACCGGTTAGGATCACGTCGCCTATCTGGGGAGAGGTTAGCAACGAACCAAGAGTGTGATACACGGGCAGTGAGGGATACAGGGGACATGCGATGAAGAAGCGGAAGCAAGAGCGGAAAAGAAACGCACCTCGAGGGTCATATTCGAGGATACGTGCTCAATCAATGCGGGAATTTTGAACACCACATCCGAGGTGGACCCGTTCTGCTTCACCTCGTCGTTCACCTACGAGGCCAAATAGAACGCGCGGAAGCGGTGACCAAGTGGCGGATATACGGTTGCGCGTGAAGAAGAGCGCCGAACATCAATTCCCAATAGCCGCCCAAGAACCCAGTAATCAATGAAGGGTGTCACAAGGAGCGGAACATCCGGCGGATCAGGTCCGAGAGGGAAAATGAAAAGTAGCAGCCAAGCCGCTCGTTGGCTGGGAGCTGGGGCCGTTTCATCACGGACAAAACCCTCCTCCTTCCGGAGTCGGGGAGTGTATGTTTAACTTATTTGATCCGAAATTCTATCTATCCTAGTCTAAGCGTAGGCGCCACCCAGCCCGCTGCGACGAACGGAGCGCTGAATAAGCGCTCAGGTGGACGCTCTCGTCCCCGAATTTTGCCACTAGCACCAAGTAGTGGTCTCTTGGTGGCCGGCACCATACATGCCCCGGGAACATAAATGCCCTGGGAACATAGACGCCCCGGGAATAGCAGAAAACCCGCCGCGCCAGCCTATCTGAACACCCCAATAATACGAAAAGGCGGTGTACCACATCCTTGAAGCATATAAGTACAAGTAGAAATCCCAGTTACTCCCCACTGAGCAACTACTGCCAGTCGCTTCCCCAGAAACCTACAAGCTCAACAATCGTCATGTTCAATCTCGCTTCTTTTGTCGTTCTTGCTACCCTCTTCACGACTCCTGCCTTAGCCTTTATTAACACCGACACTCCTGTTATGGGCTACGTCGCGTTCACCATGGATGGGAACAAGACTTCCGTTCCCAATGCGGCAAATGGTCTCTACACGAGCCACAACGACACGCACCTTGCATTCTATGGTCCTGTTGATTCCGACTCAGATGTTCCCGATACCGTCAAGTGAGTAACCAAGCCTTCACTACTATCCCATCAGTGCTGATTGTGTTTCCTAAGTAATCGCGACTTGGTCACTCGTCAACTTACCTGCAACGTCGTTTGCAATGGTCAAACGACCTACCATAACGACGTCGCCGCTGCAAACCGAGGAATGGCCGGCGTTCTCGCATACAGCCCCAATTTCAGAGGTTCAATCTCATACGTTTTCAATAACGTTTGGGCTTTCGGTTGCGATTATGGTAATGGCCAGTACGAGCCCGTTAGTCAATGGTACTTTGATGTTGGATGCGTTACTTTCCAATGCACGACTTCGGGTGGTGGGTGGAACGTTCATAACTATTGGAGGAGTAGCTATGGAAGGCAGGTCGGCGGTTTTAGTTGTCACTAAGCGGAGTTAGAACCAGAGGTAAGTATTCCTTAGGTTGATGCGAATGTGATATGCGGTCGTATTTCATGTGTCTCAAATCTGTAGTTCATAGAGGAAAACTGTATACAATATAGACAACAACAACTCTAACCACAACGCTTCTCAGATGTCATCTCTCTCTCACCATGCGCTCAACTCCGAACCCTATCGATCCACCTCTTGGGCGACTTCAGACGAGACGACCCAAACTGGGATGCCCTGCTCGATGTAACTTCTCACCACCTCGAAGAGATCAAGGTCCGTTCCTTCGACGGCCTGGTGACCAGCAGATCCTTGGTGGGATGGGAAGGAATCGACGATCTCCTGTGTCGGATCCACGACAGAAGTTATCGAAATGGTATCGAGAGCCTTCGGATCAGTTTGCATCCAACGGATATCGATTCGGAGGAGAAATGCGATAAATTGTTGGAGTGCGTGCACAGGGTGTGGCCTAACTTCGTTAGAAAAGGGGCCGCGATCTTGTCCCTCAACCATACGATGGGAAAAGCGATTATCATGACTCTGGACCATGTGTCGTATGATAGACTGTCGTTTTTTAACTCGTTCTCCACGTGTAGATACATCTTTTTCATACCTCACCCCTTGAATTCGTACTTTCCAATCCTCTCAACTGCCTCAAACTCGATCTTGGCTAATTCTGCACCGGTAGCATTATCTTTCAACCTGCAATCTACCTTGTCCCCCGGCTTTACGGGCCCAACGCCAGACGGCGTACCGGTTAGGATCACGTCGCCTATCTGGGGAGAGGTTAGCAACGAACCAAGAGTGTGATACACGGGCAGTGAGGGATACAGGGGACATGCGATGAAGAAGCGGAAGCAAGAACGGAAAAGAAACGCACCTCGAGGGTCATAATCGACGATACGTGCTCAATCAATGCGGGAATTTTGAACATCATATCCGAGGTAGATCCGTTCTGCTTCACCTCGTCGTTCACCTACAGGCCAAAATAGAAGGTGCGGAAGCGGCGACCAAGTGGCGGATATACGGTTGCGCGTGAAGAAGAGCGCCGAGCATCAATTTCCGATAGCCGCCCAAGAACCCAGGAATCAATGAAGGATGTCACAAGGAGCGGAACATCCGGCGGATCAGGTCCGAGAGGGAAAATGAAAAGTAGTTGCCGCCAAGTAACACCAAGTGCGGTCGATCCACCGCGTTGCGAAACGCGGGGGATAGATCGGGGAGACGGACGAGAGTGAATGGGAGGGAAGGAGGCGTAAATGAAGAGATTAACGAGATAAACCAAGGAAGGGGGTAATTTTTCTTAGTAATCCGGCGAACAACGGCAGGAGTGTCCTCACCTTGAGCGATAACTGGAGATTATGAGGGTCGGTAATGGCCTCCTTGGGAATGAATCCTCTGCGCGTCATTGGTTTCCGAGGATGCGGAGTCGAGTCGGAAGAAAAAACCAGGGGGGATGAGTCAGGGACGAATGCCAAGGTTTAGACAAGCGGGGGGAGTGGGAGTCCGGACAGGATTACCGGTGTAGACGATCAGATCGAGTTTAAAGGCCGAGAGTTAGGAGAGAGATGTGAGCTCGGGCTGCAAACGGGGGGCAGGAAGGTGCAAGGAACCGAGCATTTGCGGAAAGTAGGCTCCTCTGGAGAGGAAGCAAAGGGCAGACAAGCTTACCCAATGGGAGTGAAGGTATCCATGCCTTTAGCCGCAGCCCAAGGAAGACCCTTGGACTTTGCGACGTCTTGGACATTTCTAGCCGTCATATCGACGGCAAGCGCTATGCGCGACATGAGAAGATGCGGAGGCTCCAAGGACGTGATCTCTCACTGTAGCCGGCGATGTAGTTCAGCGCGTCCTCTTGGGAGACGTCACGACCGGTGGTTCCGATCACGAGGCCAAGTTCGACTGTGGGGTTTCGTGAACCGAGAGGAGGACAGAATGCGCGGAAAATGGACCTTCATGGTGGGCCAAGACGCCGCGGGGGATCTGTACCTTTGCTCCTGGTGTCTGGGACGGCAGGTAGGACGATGTGGGCTTGAGGAAGAAGAAGGGCTCTTTCGGAACCGCGTTGTTGAGCTCCTTGATGTGGTCGAGGTAGTTGCGGCCGATGGCGACGACCTGGGGAGGGTGAGCGAGGGCGAGGAGGAGCGGGGATGGGCTCGCTCGCCTTTCTTCCGTGCTTGAGGAAGTGAGGGGCAGCCATGGGATGGATCACGTGGTTCCTTGGGAGGAAGGAGCTTGGCATCGAAGTCTTGGATGAGAGATGCTTGGCCCGAGCCCGTCCAAGTGCTCTCGTCCGCTCCCTTGAGGTAGAAAAATGTGCCACTAGCCTGCGGTTCTCCCCCCAACCATGAGCCCCGTCTCCCTCCCCCTCCTCCTCCTCCTCGCCTCCTCCGCACACGCCGCGTCAGTCCCCGTCTCTTCTCCCCGTCTTCCGCAGCTGACTCCCCCCCTCCAGCGCCCTCGGTGGAGACGACGGACACCCCCGCGGCCATTTTGGAAAGACTTGGGAGGTCGTTGTTGGTGTATGCATCGGTGCGTCCGCCATGTGCTTGCATCCAAGTCGAAGCGCTCATCCCCCCTCCCCAGGTCTCTTGCTCTGCGGCGCCGCAATCACGATAATCGTCGTCACAATACGCCAACGGAGACGGAAGCTCCGGCAAGCAGGACTGCCCTCGTATACATACGCCTCAAATCCACCCCCCGCACTGCTACCCTCAATACCATATGGTATCTCAAGAGTAGGCCGATCGACCCGCTTTCCAAAATTTCTCGCTCTAAACTCTGTCCCCTTCTAGCCGAGCTCTGTTCACCAACCTCGGGACAAACACGGTCGGAAAGGTTCTCCTGATCGATCCAGTCGAGTGAAGGAGTCTGCTTGATTACTCTTAGGAAGACCGTCGCTGCTGCTGTGCTCTGCTGTGTAGACCTACTTAATATTTTTTCGATCTGTACTTTCACGCACATCCCTTACTCCTGTAGAATACACCCGGACCCCAAGCCGTCCAAATTGGCGATACCCTGCAAACCGAGGCAACCCTTGAGGATGAGAGGGCCGTCATCGTCTGATATCCCTCTGCTTTTAAGGTTTCATGTCCGCTGTGAGCCCTGCGAGAAGCGGGGTAACTCACGTGATCGCCATGCACTCCCGCTTCGACTCTGTTTTTTAGGACCCCCGAATATAGGTGGTGAGGTTGGTTGGGGGGTCCGGACAAATTTTCATCCCAAATTCCCATGAGGTCGGTTGGGGTCCGGACAAAAATCTGTGGATGGCACGCCGAGAACTAAGCGCCTACAACGGGCCGGACCGGGCCGGAGAATTTTGTCTGAGATGTCCGGACAAATTTCAGCTTTTCGTCAGAAGGTTGGTCCTAAGTTGGTCCTTGTCCGGACATTTTTCCCGCCTCCACAACTAACCTCCCCACCCATATTCAGGGGTCCTTGTTTTTTTCTGACTCGTGTTCGCACATCCTCTGCTGTTCACCGAGTTCCTCCCTTTCCCTCTACAAGACGACCACTCTCCGTCTTGTTTCTTTTCTTTTCTTTTCTCCCCCCCAAAAATGATGCAACGCTCTGTCGTGTCCAGAAAAGTCCCTCTCGTCCGTTTCAGGTCGACCACCATGGGGACATCCTCCATCGTCGAGGCAAAACCGAGGGTCCTTGAACATGCGAGGAGCATCTCTCGCACCAGTGTCAAGGGTGCTCAGCCCGCACCTTCTGTGTACGCCCTCACCCGACTTCGTTCCGTTGTACGTGCCTACTAATTCTCACTCCCTTAGGCGTCCGACACCCGCGCCTATCTTCCCCACCCACAACAACATCCCCTACCAAGCCCCTTCCCTGGCCCAAGAACAAAACCTTGATCATTCCTTCATCGGAAAGACCGGTGGCGAGATCTTCCACGAGATGATGCTCAGGCACCGTGTCAAACACATATTCGGATATCCCGGCGGGGCCATCCTACCCGTATTTGATGCCATCTACAACTCCCCCCACTTTAAATTCATCCTCCCGCGACACGAACAAGGCGCAGGTCACATGGCCGAGGGCTACGCTCGTGTATCCGGGAAACCTGGCGTCGTCCTCGTCACTTCTGGACCGGGAGCTACCAACGTCGTTACCGCTATGCAAGATGCTCTCAGCGATGGCATCGCCCTCGTCGTCTTCACCGGTCAAGTTGCCACTTCAGCTATCGGATCTGACGCGTTCCAGGAGGCCGACGTCATCGGTATTTCAAGAAGCTGCACGAAATGGAACGTCATGGTCAAGGACATCGCTGAACTCCCTCGAAGGATCAACGAAGCGTTCAAGATCGCTACCTCGGGACGTCCTGGCCCCGTTTTGGTCGATCTCCCCAAGGATGTCACCGCCGGTATTCTCCGCACGCCCCTCCCCTTCAAGGCTACCACCCCTGGACGGCCTTTGGGTCTCCCCAAGAATCCCTTGCAGCCCAAAGACGATGTTTCGATCGACATGCTTGCCATCAAGCAAGCGGCGGACATGATCAACGGAGCCCAGCGGCCGATCATTTATGCAGGGAATGGTGTCTTGTCTTCTCCGCTCGGTCCTACCCTCCTCGCTCAGCTTTCGGAAATCGGGAACATTCCCGTCACCACCACTCTCCAAGGCTTGGGGGCCTTCGATGAGGCCTCGGATCGGTCCCTCCATATGCTCGGTATGCACGGCTCCGCCTACGCCAATTTGGCTATGCAGAACGCGGATGTCATCATCGCCCTCGGTGCCCGGTTTGATGACCGTGTGACGGGTAAGGTCGACACCTTCGCCCCTGCCGCGCGGGCCGCTGCTACTTCGGGTCGTGGAGGTATCATTCACTTCGAGATTCAACCCAAGAACGTGAACAAGGTTGTGGAGACTCAAATCCCCGTCCTCGGGGACGTCGTTGCCGGTCTCAACGCTCTCGTACCCCTCATCCGGGCTCCTGCTTCGAACGGAACGGGTGGGGTTAGGGACCAGTGGTTGAAGGAGATCATGGAGTGGAAGAGCAAGTATCCCTTCACCTACGAGGCTTCGAATCCGGGCGATGATATGAAGCCTCAGGAGGTTATCGAGGAGTTGGATAAGCAGCTGAGTTTGGGGAAGGATGGAAAGTGGAAGGAGGAGACCGTCATCACGACGGGTGTCGGTCAGCATCAGATGTGGGCGGCCCAGCATTACAGGTGGAAGGTCCCCAGGAGTATGGTAACCAGTGGTGGCCTCGGTGTACGTCCCCCTCACTCGGACCCCCTCTTGTTTCCGGAAGTATAATGCTAACGCATCGTGGTCTTGTAGACCATGGGCTTCGGTCTGCCGGCAGCTATCGGTGCGAAGGTTGCGGCTCCGCACAAGACCGTCATCGACATCGATGGAGACGCCAGTTTCAGCATGACCGCTATGGAACTTCAGACAGCCAGCCAGTTCGGTATCGGAGTGAAGGCCTTGGTGCTGAACAACAGGTTCCAGGGAATGGTTATGCAATGGCAAGGTACATTCAATGTCATCTCGTCTCGCGTTCGCCTTGGACTTCTCAACTCTTTCTGTTCGTTTAGACCTTTTCTACGACACCAGGTATTCGCACACAGCCATGACGAATCCCGACTTCGTCCTCCTTGCTCAAGCCATGGGCGTACACGCCATCAGATGTGAGACGTCGGAAGAGCTTCCGGCCAAGATGAAGGAGTTCTTGGAGTATCCGGGCGACAAGCCCGTGTTGATGGAGTGTGTGGTGGAGGCGAACGAACACGTTTTCCCTATGGTACGTTGACACCTTGCGGGATCACACATCCGGGAAGGAATGACACGTCCATTAGGTTCCTGCTGGAAAGGCTCTGCACGAGCAGATATTGCACAAGTCGTTAATGACGCCGAAAGAGTGAAGAGGGTGATGATTTTTTGGGACTTTCGGAATCTCGGTTTTCGTATCCTCATTTCTTCGGGCGCTTTCAGATGGTTTGGTCGTCGCTTGGTTTTGGTCCTCTGTCAAAGTGGAAGTATCCGATGTTATTTCATTTCATTAACTTGCGAGGGGGCCTCCGAACCCTCCTCAGTCATCCTATTCGGCCTCCCGGAGCCCCCATACCACCACCACCACCACACGCGCGCACATACGGGTTCCGCGAAGCCGCGCCGCATTCCACACCGTTGTATATATACTTGCTCCCCCTTTACTTTCGCGTTGCTTTGGATCGGTACTAGACAAAAGGAAATATCAAAAGGTGTAGTGTTGTAAGACTGAAGCACTTAATTCCTGGACCTCTGGGTGATCTACCAAGACCACAGTAGGGTGAGACCCACTCATAGCGATGAATACATACCTGTCAACTGAAAGTAGGATGACTTTAAAGTCACAAGGGTCCTTTGTTGGGGTGTTCTTGGACTGCCCAGACCGCATCCCAATGTCTTATTGAGTCAACCTAGGTGCCCCTGCTACCATTGCCAATGACAATCTCAAGGTTTGTACATGTGAGGGAGACTCTTTGTTGAGCTAACATGCTGACCAGCATCTGCAATGTCAGGGGGTACATTGTGCAATGTGTTTCATTGACCCATTGCCTAAGCCTGGTCATGAGAATATAGCACCTTTTTTAGGCCTCTCATATGTTAGGGGATTGAACAATTTTAAGTGATGTATTCAACATCAGGAAACACACTTTTGCTCTGTAGTTAGTCAATATTTAATGTAGGGTCTGTAGGAGCATGTAGTGAGCTGTAGGGAGAGGGGTTGTTCTGTCGTTGACCATACCGAGGCCAAAATGGAACCCACAGTGGGGTTCGAACCGGCTGATGTCCAGAAGAATCATGGTGGGGTTACCAGCTGTGCCACCAAGTTCATGATTTTTTCTGTTAACAAGGTACATGGTCATTAAAGCTGCAACAGGAAAATGCAGGATTGGCTGTGCCGAGCAATTTTATGAGAGAAATACTATATACAATGTATTTAAAAACATAGCACAACTGAAACCAACAAACCGAAATAGAGATCAGTGACTCTCACTCCTCTTCTCAGGGACCCTGAAGGTCAGAGGTCCAACCAGCTCAATTGGACTAAACATCACCTCAACATCCTCATCCGACACAACCTTCCTCATGCAATCCAGTCCAAGCTCGATTGTACACATAACCACGCACTCCCCTTCCGAACCCTTGGAACACATTCTCCATGGTTCAATGGTCGGATTTCCTCACCACCAACTTTGTGTCCCGTGATGCTTCCGGGACCGTATGCGGAGGGCGTGGTTTGGGATATGTACGGTGAGGGTGGGTGGGGGCGGTCCAGGTTGGGAGATTGATCGAGGCTAGGCGTGTGGGTCAGTGTGTGATCCGGGTTTGGTAAGACGGTCGCTGTCCATTTGTGGTTCCTCATCCCTGGTGGGGTCTGGGGAGAGGACGCGGGCGGGGTCAGAGAAGACTCGCTCATCCTCCTATCCCCTGCAGCACTATCAGGTCTCTTTGGTGGGGTGACAACGGTTGCTCATCTTGTGCTTTTCTGCGGTGTGCTCGTTGAGGGTGGTGTCCAAATTTGTAATGAAGGGGGGGATGGAATGGGCGTAGACAGAGTGACGGCTCCAGAAACCCTTGTAATGACAAACCACCCGTTCATCACGCCCTCCTTAGTGACCCTAGCGAGCTCTATTGCCTGCTCTTGGATCCTCTTCAGAGCTCCACCAAACTCGTCGACAACTTTTGTAGCGTTGATCACCCCTCCATCAACGGCTGTATACAGATCACCTCCGGGAGCTGTGGAGCGGCGGGTGGGGGGAGGCAGTGGAGCGGCAGTGTAGTATAGTGCGTTTTGGCGGAGGATATGCGATGCCTGACCTCAGTGTGGCCTTGGAGAGACTGTGATGTGTACTGGAGGAGGTCGTGGCGGTTCATAAAGAAAGAGAGGTTGTCAGAGTTATTGCGCTGCGGGGGGGTGACCATGGGGTGAAAGAACAGAGGCCAGATGAGTACAGTCATGAATCACCGCCACTGTCCGAAAGACACTTACCCGGTTGCTGACAGACTCAACGCTCTTCTCGCCTCCCCCTCTCTCGTTCCCCCAGGTGATGAACGGAACGCACGTGATGTGGATCCAGATGGTCGTTGGGTTGGAATGGTAAGCACCATAAAGGGCGAGTTTTTGCCTCGGACTGAAAGTGGCCAGTGGCATTTGTGGTGAGGCGGGAAGTTGGACTAGTTACGTGAAATCAAGGCATATGCGACCCGCCTGATCCTGGGTGACAGGACGCAAGGCATGCACGCATGTGTGTGTGTATGTGGGGGGTGTCAGGGCCACTCTTCACCCTAAGCTCTACTGCGCCAAAGGTGGAGTCAACCGGAGAACAAATCAATCCGGAGACAAACCACAACCACAAACAGCTTTTGGTGGTCGCTTCTTCCGGTAGGTGTTCCTGCTGCACAACTGGGTTAACCAGATAGGACAATCACGAGCCTGTTTATTAGGATGTGAGCCTCAAACCGAGGGCTTATCACGAAGAGCGACGGTCTTGACTCGCTAGGGAGTGAAGGGTAAACGTCGATTAAGTGATCAGAACTGAGTGGAGGAGAGCAAGAGGGGGCTGGGGTTTCTTCCAAAGGAAACTACTCGCTTGTCCGTAACAGCGCAGAGGGCTGAGAAGGGGAGAGGATTTCCTGGAATTGCAAAGCTAAGGAGATACCAGCCACAATCTATCTACCTATATAGGAAGAGTGGTCGTGACAGTGACAGGTGTAACCGGAACAATGCGGAACCAGTGTGAGCAGTAGTCCTTATTAAAGTTGTGCGCAATCCATGAGAAGATCTCATAAAATTGCGATCGGTTTTCTCATATGGTTGTGCGATGCCCCAGTGCATTGCAATCTCCTCATGGGATTGTGCGATGCACCTGTAGGCACTGGGGACAAGGGGTCACTTACCTGGTAGGCAAATGGTGGGTTTGTGCTGAGTTTGTGTTAAAATTGCCCAACTGTTACCCACCAGGTAAGTGCTGAGCAAATTTAAAATTTGCCCACCTCCTT
>Ga0307513_10000222_pt1 | contig 82078 bp, 76 predicted proteins | sample 15_EM_MG_FD_202174 | JGI IMG/M metagenome (GOLD analysis project Ga0307513, IMG submission 202174) | Populus trichocarpa ectomycorrhiza microbial communities from riparian zone in the Pacific Northwest, United States - 15_EM | ecosystem: Host-associated > Plants > Roots > Unclassified | place...
CGACCAGGGGGGGACAAAGGGGGGAGGGGACGACACCTGAGTGATCCGATCCTCAGGGCGGATGCTACCTGCAGGAGGTGCATAGTCCTCGTCCGACGATCGGTCCAATCGGAAGTTGCCATACAGCTTCCGCTCACAGGAGGAAAGTCGCTCAATAGGGGAGGGAAAGCGCCGTTGGCTGTCGTCAACCTCAACCACAGAAGGAACGTACATGGGATCCTGGGATCGAGCCTCGTCAATGGACGGCCAGGATGCGGAGGGGACCATGGGATCAGACGCCATAGTCGAATGAAAGTCCGAGCTCACTACTTGGGAGCCGGATGGGGCGAAGGACTGGGAGGAGCCCTCGGGAGAGTGAAAGCGGGCGTAAAAACCCAAAGAGGTAGTGCGGTCGACGTGGCAACCAGCAGAAGCAACAGCAAGGGATTCACAGCCGCGAGCAGCCAAGATCCCGAAACAAACCTTCTCGACAGCGTCAAAGGTGCGGAGGTCGAGGCCAGAAACAATATGTCGAACCTCATCGTCGAAGTCCGAATTGTCGTTCCTGCAACCACCAACATGGGTAATGTGAAGACCACGGTAGTCTCCACCCGGGGCAGCGTAAGAAAATCCATGAACGGGCACAAGTCCACGTTCACCAGCAGTAATAGCCCGCCTCACTGGGGAGGGGAGCTGAGGAGGAGGAGGGGGGGCAACAGAGTCGTCCATCGTGAAAAAATTTCACCTGTAGCAAAAGGCCAGGCGAGCCACCAAAGGAAATTTCACCGGTAATAAAAGCCCGGCGAGCCACTAAAGATATTGCCCGAAGGCCAAAAGCTCCGACCGCCCGAAGGCAAAACCCGCCAAATGCGACCGTCAACGAAGGATTCTCACGATAAATGCGTGGTGTTGAGGGTGGCGAAACCGTATGATCTGATTGGTTGCAACAGACGGTCAAGAAAATAGGGGGGAGGAAGCATGGCCAACTACCGGTAGTGGTACTCGGGTACTAGTACTCGTGCCAGGAAGGAAGTACCCGGGCACGGGGGGGGGGGGTAAACACCACTTTAAGGAAAGGCGAAATATCTCTAAAATATCGATGTTCCCACCTCTAAATGTCCGAGAACATCTTGCCTGGGACGAGTACCTTAGGAGTCTTTTCAAATCTACTATCAGATTACCCAGCGGAAAATACTATCCAAGCCACAATTGGCTTAGCAGAGTAGGTTAACAAAATAAAGAGTACCAGTTGACGGGATCCAGCAAGTCCAGCTCTCCCATCATAGGCCGCGCCTAGAAAGCATTATTCTTTCTCGGGGCGTAGATCAGGAGCCTTCAGGAGATAGATGGTCGATCTAACCAGCATTTACCATAAGTGGATCAGGGGTAACGGAACCGAAGACTGGTGCTTCCCACTCTCCACGGGCCAATCCACGGCAGGTAGTGAGACCCCTGTGTTATATATAACTGCATCCTGGAAGCTTTGGGCTGTAAGGCGGGCCAGGTTTTCCTCCGGGATCATACCTAACCCAGATCTAGTCCAAGCTTATTACCCGCCCATATCACCCAGTAACCACTATTCCCTATTCTTGTGGATAGGGCAGGGACCTACGGTTTGAATAAGTTTAGATATCCGTCCGACCTTATTCGTGTATAATACTAGATCCTACAAGCTCAGAATCGTGAGCTCCTTCACGTAACCCAAGTAGCTTTCACCCCTTGTAATTACCAACTCCTCTTGGTCGAATATACTATAGCTATCCACTAGGCTAACAGAAAGATCGGGGCAAGAGCGGATCTTATGTAACGAACCGATATTTTGGCAACAATTTGCCCTCTAGCTTCCCATCTCAGGTTATGAACCCAGTTGAGAAACCGGGAGCCAAATATCAGATAAGAGCCTGGATGCATTTTCCATATTGTAAAAGCCGAGATACCCTTCCCTATTTCAACCTAACAGGAGGTAAGGAACCATTGGTGATTACAAGTTACAGGCATATAGAACCCGAATACGAGTCTGAATCTTGTATGGGCGGTCAGATACACATAGATAATTTACCATACAAATGTTTTATCACTGTCCTTTCCTGTACCAAAGAATAGTTACATCGGGAATACTAGCCATGGAATTCGGGGAACATTTGTCCTCTGACAAAGAAAGCGAGTGTTTCGGAGGCAGAGCACAGATATACACTAAAACCCCCTCGTTCCTGGTTCTATTGATAGCATGAGAGAGTACTACGATTGGATACCGATGTCCTTCTTTACCAAAGATAAAGTATCAGGCACCTGAACTGTCCGTTTTCTGAAGAAGCAGTTAAAAGATCAAGAAGAAAAAGGATTACCGGCCAGTTCCTATGGTCTAATGGCTTAGGAGACTGGTCGGCTAATTTGAAACAGGGACCATCATGAGTTCGAATCCGGGGGCCAGTGGAGTAGTCGAGCATTTAAAAAATGCTCGGCGAACCACTTTTTTGCTAGGGGGTAGGTCTAGGGTTGGCAATGCCCTTAGGTCAACTCCCGCCAGATGCTGCGGTGGGACTACTGGCTAGTGTTCGGGTACTATATGCCCGTAACTTGTATGGCTCAATGGCTGCGATTCCCACAGCCTACTCTTCTCAGAGTCTTGACTGTAAGTACACATGGATATCTGGTATCATACCCCCAATGGCAGGGCGAACTACATTCAAGAAATACACAACTGGCTCCCTTTGAAGCGATCCAAAGAATCCGCGAAAGTCACTAATCCGTCTATCCCCGACGCCAGCTTGCTCCTCGGGTAGGATTTCTGAGGGGGGGTAGTGGACCGAGTGATCTCTAGTGCTTTGTCCAGAATTGGTTAAGATCAAACAAAGGGAACAAGCATAGACAGCAACCGATCAACTACATCTCACCCGGGAATAGAGGGACTTTGAATCCATTCTCCCCCAGTGTATAGGAGTCAATCAATCGATACTGGGTCAAGGTCAAAAGGGGAAAATGATATCCAGAGAAGTGAGCAATCAAGGTAAAGCATAGAGATAGCGGCATCACAGCGCAGATAAAAGTTACAAAATGCGACTATTAGGGGATTCAGCTTCTAGTACAGTCGCGTTCGCAAAGTTCTCGTACCCTCCCAAGTACCACGAGCGATTAGAAACGCTTGGCTAACCCTCTCCCTTGATTATTCGGTATGATAAATGGTTGTAAGGGTTTACAATGCCCCTAGGGGTATATCCCAAAAATCGTTATCAGAAGGCGTCTTGTTGTCCTGTTGTTGTAAATAAGTATTGTCCCTGAGGTACAAGGGGGGGTACGAGAACTTTGCGAACGGGACTGTATGTGCTGTTATAGCCATGCACCAGTACAGGTATTGTTACAGCTCCCAGGAGGAGAAACGCTAAAGCTGATATTATTATTTTAGACAAACAGAGCACAATTGCCCCATACTAAAACAGCAAACACAATCCCACACAAATCCTTCATCCAGTACGCCGTGGTTCTAAATAGGATCTCACAAGACATCAGAAGCTCAGATACTTACCAGCTTTGCTATATGGCTTGTAAGAGAAGGGCGAAATTTCCAATGGAAATGAAGTATAAGACCTCTATTTGTGACTAATTCGGGATACCAGGTCTATGGCATAATTTTTCTGCCACTGGCGATCCGACCAGGTGGAATATATCGCACCTGCCCTGCTGGAAATTTAGCCCACGGATTACAAGGCGCCTAACCCCATCTGGCGCACGGATCCACACAACCCACAGCCCGAGAAGCCCCAGCTAACAAACCAGGAATTCACCTAGTACGGGCTTCCGTAAGAATCCGTTTCAGGTCTCAAGCAGACAGTAGTATTTGGACTCCATAAATTGTATAAGTTCCTCCTCATGAGTATCGTATGCCAGAGCGAATAGGTCGAAATGACACCCTAACCTCAGCGAAAGAGATGGGCACTCCCAATTCCAAAGAGCTACCCACCATGTCCCTAAAACTCACCTCAGAAAAATATGATCGGCAAGTCTCTATTCATCTTAGAGTTCTTCTCAAGGAACCACTCCCGGAAATCGGTGAAGCACTCAAAATCTTGGAGGCCATCCCGCTACGCTCTCCTCATTCCCCAGAGCATCGCGCTGCTTTCTTGAGGGTGGTAAACGCCAGCTTCGCTATCGGAAGTAGATTGAACCAGTTCGCGGCACACATCGACCAACTCTCCCAACGGTCTCTCTCTCTTGAACGCATTGTCCTAAACAAATACGCCCCGGTTTGGAATTTCGACCCATCCCTTCCTCAAATCCCATCCGACAACGTACTCTCGTTGTTCCTCACGATGTGCTGGGAAATTATGAGGGTGTACGAGTTCATCAGCTTTACCCCTCCCCCCTACCTGGGAGGATCGATTAGCCCCCACTTGGAGAATTGTCAAGATTTATGGAGAAGCGTATAGGGATAGATGGGTTTTTACAGATACAGAGGGAGGTTGTGAATATCGTCCGAAGAGAAGTAGTTTTCAAATAAAGGATTATGGACAGCAGGGACAGGAGGAAAGGGTCTTGGGGGAGTCTGACTCTGAGGACGAATTTGGGATTGACTCCTTAATTTCTCCAGAGACTTATTCCTTGATTACTTCGGAGGAAGATCTGGCGGAGTATAGGAGGAAAAGGGAAATTATGATGAGTGACAAGAGCTACGATGGGGATTGGAGAATGCTATAGGGGGGGGGCAATGGGAGTTTTGGCAATGGGGCACGGACATTGGAGGGGGGGGGGTTCTGACAATTGTAGGATATAACCAGATTTCGTTTTAAACGCCGGTATAATGTGTACAATCATTGCTCATCACTCGATGATTGGATAAACTCTGAGGAATACGAAGCACCTGCCTACCGTACTCACTTATCCCCATGGCCAGCGGCGAAGCAACGCGATCCTCCATCCAAAGTGAGTTCAAGCGCAACGCTCTTAAACAAGCCAAGACCTAACCCTGTACAGTATGTCTCCGTCTAATTTTAACCTACAGCTTGTGGCTGCGGACGGCTAAAACAGCCTGGTAAACTGGACCTGAATCCCGAGACAAAAAGCATATGATATCAGTATCAACACTCAGAGACTACGGTACTTCCATTTTGGAAACCTTGAGGAACGAGAGAAAGTTGAAATTTCTCTTGCCGCAATGTCTTAGCAAATCCGCTCACTAGCAGAATTAATAAAAGTAGAAAGATGCACCATACCGCTCGAGGTAACGCCTCGCCCCTAAAGGCAGTTCTGGCCATCAAGGGCTAACGGCGAACATAGAACAAGCAGCACCGGTAGTCCAGGTGGTCGAGCTTGGCCTGGACATAATGCCGTCACAACAGCCCGAAAAATTCCTATCATAAGATCCGAAGAACGGGAGTTTTTTCTCCCTCGGGGGTTTCTGAAGTCGCAATAATAGCATACAAAATCACTCGGATCACACTGTCACCAAGCCACCACCCCCTGCAGCTGTTACCAGTATTTTGGGAAGCGGGGAACCATGCAAAGGCCCACACAAGTGTTTTGTACAGTGCTTGTACTCGTAATGTCCTGACGTTTGTGAACACAACTGCTATTGCATGATGCCAAGATCAGCGCAAAAAAGCTGAATTTTGGCGGTATGCAATAGCAGTTGTGTTCACAAACGTCAGGACATTACGAGTACACCGTACCTGCGTGGGCACTTTGCCGAGCCGTACTTGCATTATGGGATCTGGTTTTGGTTGTTTGTTATTGTGTTAAAAGCGTGGGGGAAAGGTCGAGCAGGAAGTTGAGTGCTACTGTACTCTACACGCACTCTGGTCCGGCTATCTCTGTCACCGGACAGCGGCAAGCTAGCGATAAGAGCCTTTTGACAGACACCACACACCTCCGACAAAATAAGCAGGGGGGACAGCAAGGCAGAAATTATCGTTGTTTCGCTGTGGGACGCCGGATGGGGCAGTGTGATACTAGACATTGGGAAAACCTATTCTATACCAGCGGATCTCAGACCACCCCTATAGAATGCCAGCAAGGTTATACCAGATCGGTTTAGACCTTTACGTAGTATAAATTTATGGAATTAAATACCAGCAAAATGCGATGTTTCACCCACTGATCCCCCATTCTGCCAAACAAGGTAATAAGAATTGTCTCAACATAGCTTAGCAACATGCATTCCCTCGCATTTTCCTAAAAGGGTGATTTTTAAGCGACACAAGCCATCTTCATAGCAGCCCTTTGGTGCCAGAGAAAATTCTAAAATTCAGCTGCATTTCAGTTGTATTTTTATGAAATATTTAGGTTTTTTATGATTTTTTGTGATTGTGTTTTGTTGCTTAGAAGTTGAAGTACGCCTTCTTGGCTGTGGGCGAAACATGGTGTTTTTTGCTGGGATAAAAAAACCTCGCTGGTATTCTATAGGGAAGGCCCGAGATCGGCTGGTATAGAATAGGTTTTCTCACTAGACATTGCATCTTCAAAAGCAGCAGTTTTGGTGAATTGTGTCGTGGTATTTACTTTTTGGAAATGTTTTACCGCGGGTAAGGACAAGGCAGCGTTTAACGTCTTTCCTCAACTGCACATCCCAAATGCAGGTACAGTTTTGTGCTATGTGCGCTTGTATGATAGATATACAGCCTCCGGTCAAAAAAATCGGGAATTGTGGAAATTAAAAGTCATAAACACGGTTGCTCGATTGGCTCGAGCACACCGAACCCTCCAATCAAAGCACCAGAGGCCCGATCACCGTTTCCCGATTTTTTCCACCAGGGGCTGTAATAATAGTATAGAAAACAGTGTTCGCAACAGGCCAGACCGTCCAAATGTGAGGCAGTGGACTAGGTAGTCTAGTCAGGAGAAATGGACGGACTGGACGGACTGGCCTGGCCTGGAAATGGCCTACCGGGATTTGTAGGCGGTTGACAATAGGATTTTGTAGAAGCACCAGCATCACATCAGCTTGTTGGTTATTCAACCTTATTTTTTTTCTTCTCCCTCCCATTGCTACAGCATTACCCAAGTCATCCGATCGGTAATTTTTCCCTTTTCCTTCTCTTTCTTTTAGTTTCTTCTTTTTTATTACACTTTTCTATTCAAACTTATGCCCATTTGCCTCCCACAGCCTGCCACAGTTGTGTTAAGAATTTTCAGATAACAGTCACGGTATTTGTAGGTGGACTGTAGGCGGACTATAGTCAGTCCAAACTGTTGCTCCCATGGTCTATAGGACTGGAGTCCGGCTTTACCCAATCCATCTACTGGACCAGGCCGTCTGGGCACTACTGTGGACTGGACGGACTGGCCGTTTGCGAACACTGATAGAAAACTTGTTACAATCTTTCATCGGGTCTTGACGAATATCAGCGGATGACGAACAGGGGTATTCGGCCAGTAAAAAATCGAGCAAGGTAACAAAAAATGCCTGCTAATCCCTGTTCGTCACCCGCTGATATTCGTCAAGACCTGATGAAAGACTGTACTGTCTATTCTCCCAATTCCTTCTCTAGAACATCCACGTCTAACTCCTCGCACACTCTAAGCACAGTTCCCAGACTTTCAAACATGCCATTTGTGGCTACCCGGAGCATTCGTGCAGTTGTTGCTTTGTAATGGATTTGCAGGATTGTGGAATCGGGCGTAGTGGTGTAGGTTCTTTGGACGAAAGGGGATATCTCCCGGTCTACGCTGAGAGCCCGTTGAATTGTATCTGCGAGATGATGAGAAGGGAGGGGGAGAGATATGGTACTAACGTAACGGGGGGACGTTAGTGGCGTAAATAGGATGAGTGCAGGGGATTTGAACTGACAGAGAATGAGGATATTCAGGGTCTGCAGGAGGAGTAGCGATGGCAGCGGTGGCCATTTTCGCGGCTTGTTTTGACGTTTCAGTGTGTTTGTGTATATCTGAGACCCCTAGAATGGATCAAAATTGGACCACCACGATGCAGTCAGTTGTGTAGGACAACGAGATGAGGGACCTTTTGTTAGGTCGATCGGGATCTCTCAGCGGAAGCGCAGCCAGACGCTCGCTCGCGTGGGGCAGCCACCCGGAAACCCGGTCGGACTTCTTCACAAGACACCCCCCCAGAGTTGCTGTGACAACATGGTCTTGTTGACAAATTACCCACGTGACCTGAAAAATTACCCGATTAAGCCGCCAAGATCTTAGAACAAAACAAACACACCGCTGGCTCACCACCGCTAAAATGGCTTGGAGGTTCCCCCTCCGGCAGTCAAGAGTCCCCTTCTTCATATTTCTCCACCACCCCCCCCCCTCCCCTCTAAAACTCCAACCTCGTCACCTTTTATTCCAATTTCTTCCTTCTTCTTATTCACCTCCCCTTCCTGTGAAAACTCCTTCACTGTTCACAGTCAAGAACGCAGCTATCCTGCAGCTGTTGTATTTCGTCCAAAGAAGCTGAAGCGCATCCTTATATTCTATTCATATTCCTCTGCCACAGCTTCGTCCGCTCCCTGTAAGGGTTGTAGTTTTGGTTCGGAGGGTTCGGGCCAATTTCAGCAAAGAAAACAGCAGCAGTATTGTTCAGTCGCTAGCCCGGCTACTACTAGAGTCCTACACTGTAGTGTTTGGGACTGCAAGAAGAAAAAATCAGTCATTATGACCCCCAGCACCAGCCAGACTGTCTACGGAAATGTTATAGAGTACATTGGAGGTGAGAAAAGACGTTTCGCCGTTGATTGTCTGGAGAGCCTTATCTAACTTCTCCAGATCGTCTTTATCTCGCATCGTACACTTCTCCACCAACTGGCAGCACGCCATTTCCACCCCCAGTTATTCCAGATCCTTATAAGATCACTTCCCAGGCGAATACGCACACCTCTTCTAGGTCTCCTTCCAAGAGGGGCAAGAATCCCGGGATCAGTACCTCCTCTAAGAAAGTTGTTTACTTCACCGTTGATGATTCGTTGCTATATAACGCTTTCCACCATGATTTTGGCCCGCTCCACATCGGACACTTGTACAGATTTGCTGTGACGCTTCATGACATCCTTGGTGACCCGGTAAATGAGGGAAGGATTGTCGTATTCTGGAGCAGACCTGATGGAAGAAGTAGAGCAAACGCCGGTTGTCTATTGGCTTGTTACATGGTAGGTTTTACCTTCCCCCCACTTTTGCACCAACCCCTTAAGCGTTGGTATTGATTGTTTTCTATAGGTGCTGGTGCAGTCGTGGCCACCCCATCTGGCATTGTCCCCGTTGGCCCAGTGTGACCCTCCACTCATGCCCTTCCGTGATGCTGGCTACTCACAAGCCGACTTCGTGTTGAATGTGCAAGATGTAGTGTACGGTGTTTGGAAAGCCAAGGAGAAGGGCATTGTAAATTTGAGAGAGTTCGGGCTGGATGAGTATGCTTGCTTTACTTTTGGGGGATGAAGGGTCATGAGCTAATAGCACGGGGACAGGTATGAAAAGTTTGAGCGGGTAGACATGGGAGACTTTAACTGGATCTCCCCCAATTTTCTTGCGTTTGCCTCACCACAGTTTGCACTCCCCCCGCCGAATCGCCCACAGCCTCACCTCCCGACAAATCAAGAAGAAATTCTCGCCTCTGGCTTGCCGGTTCCATTTCGAAATGTCTTGGAACATTTTCACACCCGCGATATTGGCCTAGTAGTCCGATTGAATTCCCACCTCTACCCCGCCGAGTATTTCACCGCACTCGGGATAACGCATATTGACATGATATTTGATGATGGAACTTGCCCACCTCTCAATCTTGTTCGGAAATTTATCAACCTCGCTCATCAAACTATAGCCCAGGGGAAGAATATCGCAGTTCACTGCAAGGCTGGACTTGGAAGAACGGGATGTTTGATTGGTGCATACTTAGTGTACCGGTATGGATTCACCGCCAATGAGGTTATTGCATTCATGCGCTTCATGAGACCAGGAATGGTTGTGGGACCCCAACAGCACTGGCTGCACCTCAACCAGGATGATTTTAGACAGTGGTGGTTCGAGGATACTATCATGGCTGCCGCATTGGAGAAGGCAGTGTCGCAATCGATCTCGCTTAAGACACCAACCAAGGGCAAAAGAGTGGTATCGGGAACGCCTTCGCAACACACAAGACGTAGCATCCTCGGAGAGATGGACGGTAACGAAACAACGTCTGGTGCCCTACCTGCCCCTACACCGGGCCAGCCTCGAAAGGCAAGCTCGAGATATCCCCCGAACACTGGTAGTCGCAGAACAGTTAGCTCTCAGCAGGAGAAGGAGTCGATTGAAATCCATCAGGATGACGAAAACGCTGATGTCAACGCATCCCCAATTCGGCGGAAAAAGTCGTCAGTCAAGATGATTGAGGCAGCAGCAGCAGGCGTTGAAGTGCCTGAAGGAGTTGTTGAAGGAGCAATGAGTGAGGAAGAGTACCTTCTACGTTTGCATCGCCGGACTACATCTCGAAGTCCGGCTGGGAAGAGAAGCGTCTCATACACAACCACTACCACGACAACGGTGAGTCACACTGTTACACCACCCAGCGCGGACAAGGCCGCCGGGCGAGAACGAAGCGGGAGCGGTATTGGAGCCAAGATTAGAAGCTCGCCGAGGCGAGGAACAGTTGCTGCAGGCGGTGTTAGAAAGGTTAGCGGTCGAGTTGTTAGCGGAGGCACGTCAGGAAAGGCGTTGTAAATTCAGCGTTTGTATGAGTTGCCTATCGCCAAATTGCCGGATCAAAAAATTTGGGTGTTTGTGTTATTATTGCAACCCGGTGTTTTTTGTTTTCCTTGCTGCATGGGTGTTGAGTCCTTTCCTCGTTATCGCTTCCTACTATATCATTGACGAATTGCACGACATGAGTTTCTTTGTCTCTGTTTCCCTCCTTTTCTGCTGTAAACCCTTTTTGTGGCTCTTCCTTACCTTTTCGGCTTCATGATAAAGTACATTTGGCCAGAGTGAGCTCTTAATGGCAAATGCTTTATGGATTAGGCTTTAATGATCGTCAGGCTTTTAGTGTTATTATTGGGGATGGTGGTTGTGTTGGGAGTAACAATGATACCTTTTACGCGGATTTTGTGAATTGTCTCCATACAGGCATTTGCGTGGTTTATGAAGGAGTTTTTCTGTCTGTCTATTACACTGGTAGATCTAAGGTTCTTGGTACATAAAGTATCTCTATTCGTAATAAAATCTAGGGCATGCTTCGAGCCAAGGGGCGGTTATTTTTTGTATAAATATGTATTCCAAAACCCCGGTGCTTAGATTGCCGTGATAGCCTCCGCAAAGATGGACTGCTTAGCCCTTGACGAAACCCATCAGCTTCTCCCGTACATGTTCCACCAAACCCCCGTCTATGCCCACGCCCCTAATTTCTAAAACCTTCTCCCGTGTCTTCCCTCCCATAACTATTCGCCCGTCGGTCTTGGGGTGGCCTAGTAACTACTCTCTTTGTATCAGTAGCCCTTCAAAGACGTGTCGAGGTCAAAGTAAACAAACAAACCTCGCAAATAAACCTCACCACAGCTTCATTCGCAGCACCATCCCTCGGCGGGGCCGATACTGCCAGCTTAATGTGCGATGGAGTAATCGCTAGTATGCGGGGAGGCGGTGAAGAAGGGAGTACTCGGAGGGTTAACCTGAGGGATTGGGATTTCTGGTTGAGAGAGATTGGGGTTTTCATTGTTTTGAGGAAAAGGGAGATTGGAGGCCTGAGGCACCGGGTGTTTGTGGGCAGGAGGTGTTTTAATCGAGTGAGAACTTATGATGGTGGTTGGTTTGTTGATGACGCCAAGCATTTGCTATCAACAATGCTATTGAGGCTGTGATGGCAAGGTCTTGCCCACCGTCCCCTTCGCCTCTATTCATCGCACAACACCTCACAGTCTAGCACAACCACAACCGCTATCGCAGCACACTTCTCAACAACCACTACACCTACGAAGGGAATCTCTACGAAAACAGCAGCTACCGAGAAAACCTGCAAAGATGGATTCCGAACCTGAAATGCCGTTCATTAACGCTATAATAACCACTTTTCCGGGTCTCCCAACCTACAACCTCCCCCTCCCTGCCTCGACCCTGATCTCCTCCGTCCTCCCCCGCCTCCGCCTTCTCCTCCCCCCCACTCTTCTCCGCTCCCGCCTCCTCCTAACCTCAACCTCATCCCACTATCACCCCCCCTCGGCCACTCTCTCCACCTTGACGACATCATCATTCCTAACCCTCCGACTACACCCCCCCCTATGTGGCGGTAAGGGAGGTTTCGGCTCTCAGCTCCGCGCTGCCGGTGGCCGCATGTCGAGTCGGAAAAAGCGCGGCCAGCAAGAAAACAACGACTCTTGCAGGAATCTTGACGGACGTAGGATGCGCACTGTTAAAGAGGCGAAGGCACTGGCGGCATATTTGGAGATCAGGCCCGAGATGGGAAGGAAGGAGCGGGAGGCTAGGAAGGAGAGGTGGAGGAAGGTCGTCGAGGAGGCGGAGAGGGGAGGGAGGAATGGTGGTGCGAGTACGGCGAGGTTCGATGATTTGGAGTGGTTGGAGAGTACTGAGGAGGAGAGGGTTCGGACTAGGGAGGCGGTGGAGAGGGTTATGAAGGAGTTGGAGATGGGGGGATTGGATGGGGAGGGGGAAGAGGAAGGGGGAAGCTCCGGGAGTGGAAGTGATGTGGAGGGGAATGGCGACGGTGATGTTGCTAGTGAAGGGAGTAGCTCCGCTGCTCCCGCGAAGAAGGGAATTAAGGAGATGAGGCTCTCGGGCTGGGACGAAGACGACGAATTTCTCAGTAGCGATGAGGAAATGAGCGACATCGCCGAGGAGGACGAAGAGGGAGCAGCCGAAGAAAAAAGCAAAGGAAAACAACCCGCTTGATTGTTCAATTCTCGACGTTTTCTTTTTTCTTTTTTCGTTTATTTTCTGTTGACAAAATCACCCCCTGTATTCTTAGTCCATTACTTCATGTCCCTCTTCCCTACCATGTCAAACGATAAAATAAACACAGCCAAGCAAGCCTTGCGACTGAATACCGTACCAACCCCCTCCCGTAGCCATTCGTTCGTTCGACCCATCATGTAGATTTAGGTCACTTTCAATAGCAACCCCTTCGTCACATAACACATGCCGGGCCCCGTCAACGTAGTATTCACACACCCTCACTCGCGCACGCTGAAGGGAAACGATCAAGCTCGGAAGGAGAGCGTGCATGACGCTGGGAGACCTAAGCTTTAGCGATAGTCCAGGGTCAGGCTTCCCCGCTACTAGCGGAACCCGCGAAGTGGTCAAGAGATACCGGAGCGTCGGAGGTGGTCTGGGCGCTGTTAGACTAACAAGAGATGGACTTTCACCCGTTAGAAAAACAGGCAGCTGCGGCAGTGATCCTTCCTTCCTTCCTTCCTTCCTCTCCCTCCCCCCCGCTGTTGATCTTGGAGAGCAGATCAACACTTATCCTGTAAATCTTTGATTATAGGACCGATGGGTCAGGTATCATACCTACCCTATGGTAACAGATCAACTCAAGCACCTGTAGGCATAGCACCCCCTTGCCGCCTGTGATGGGTAAGATCAAGCGACGAGGTAACAACGCTGGAGAAGTCCGTTTGTTTCTTTGGTGGTTTGATAAACTAATAAGTCGCTCCCGTCTGGCCAGCGCATTCCTCCCCCCCCCCCTCTCCTCCCCTCGCAGCCTTCCCGCCATATCACAAGTTTCCATCAGGGGGCACGATACAAGTATATAGATTCCCCCGCACGGGGTTTCCCCTCACCATACAAATTCCCTCCCATCCACCCCGACTCTGAAAACGGGAGTAGCGTGTGGACGGGAGGGAGATTTGTTATTACAGTAGTATATGTCCCTCCTCTTGCTTCCGCAGAGCTGTGATTGCCCCCCCCCCCCCTCACGCCTCAAGTCTCATTCCCCGGGAATTGATATTGTGATTAAAAATGATGCTTGGGTTTAATTACATAAGATTTCATGTCAGTGTATCTTAGTTTCCCCCTACCCTTCCGGAAGGCGGTAGGGTAGGTATGAGGTTGTGGACTTAAGGCTCCCGTGATCACTATTTTTGAATTCTTGGATGGGGTTTGCTTCCCGCGCCATCCGGGTCCCGATCCCGCACAGGCAGCGCTCAATAAGCCTCAATTATCAGTGACATGTCTCACACTCAGGGCCAGCTACAGTATCTTTTCCCTCTAGACGAGATGTCGAGATGCCAATAGTTCAGAAAAACTAGTCGTATCCCGGCGTGGAGTGCGGTACTAGTACTGTACTCTAGAGGCCGCAGCCGCAAGGCACTCTGCAGTACAGAAGTGGTGACACCGGAATCACTCCAGATCCGCGGGGCACTAGACTATATAAGGGCCTGTTTGGTATGCCATGATTGGACTAGGATTTGGACGTCAAGTCCGGAAACTTGAAAGTCCGGACTTTGTAAGCCGACCATACCAAACATGATAGGATTTGGTTTTGGACTTTGGAAAAAATTAGCAGCAGTTTGTGTATCTGATATAAAATAATAGAGATAAGATCTAGATATGATTTGTCTAAGCTCAGAAAAATCGAGAGAGTAGATAGGGCTAACGCCTTGTTGAGCCTTTCTCTGCGTGACTAGTTTTTCAGAGAAAAAATCCGGATTTTTAAGTCCAAATCCTGGTTATGCCAAATAGGCCCTTAGAAACCACAAAGCCTTCCTGCCGGGAGGCAATCCGTGCCCTTCCTTCCTTCCTCCATTCACTTACATCCAGAGCATTGACAAAATCCCTATTTTTATGCAAAGGAGCACCCACTGTCGGAATATTAGCAATGGGAAATGGTAGGTTTAGCTGCGGCGGCGGCGGCGGCGGGGGGGACTATTTAGGCAGAGTGCCGTAGTGGGAGTGCTGCAATATTCCCCAGTTATGATAATCCTGTCTGGGATGTAGCGCTCGAGTTCAACGCTGGGCACCGCGAGTCTGGATAACGAGTGATGATTCATGGCTAGAGAAATATGGTAAACTTACTAGACTTGGCGGTGGTAAGCGCTCAACTCAACATCCGACGAGCAATACAACTTGTTCCGTTCTTCCCTTCTAATGGGGAGGTAGTTCAGTGAGAGGCAGGAAGTGTTTGATTGGAGGTGACAACTTGATTGACATCATGGTATCATGTGGTATGGTATAATATTATATAATTTGTCCTGTCACTACTATAGTAATAGTCCCGAGACCTTACGGCTAGCATTTAAAAGTGAGAAGGGTTGATGCAGTAGGGCACACAGCATTTCGGTCACAGGAACTCCTCAAACGTGTCCTGGGGTGTGATGGAATTTTTGGGAAAAAGGAAAAAGAGAAAAACAGATTGGATGTATTCGTGCACGGCATTAGAACTTCCAGAGAGAGTTTTCCGACCTGGGATCACTTCTTTATATGGTTGCAAATTTAATCTATGATACCGATACCATGGTGGCTAGTCCTCATTTTAGCAAATGAATATCCAGGGCTCTCTCCGAGAAGCAATTCCATAATCAAAAAGACATGCAAATATGTTTTTTGCAATTTAATACACAGCCATAGCACCTATCTATCCCCAACCAATAAATATATTATAAAGTTTAGCACGAAATAGTGGGAGGGGAAAGAAGAAAAAAGACCCGGAAGTCATATATCCGGTACAACAGCAAGTCAAGCTACAGCCAGACTCGCACAATAAAATTGAAAGTGAGAGAAATAAAATACCTCAAAGCCAAACATAAAACACGTGAGCCAGAACTAATATGATATCAAAAAAAGCCAAAGTCAAACTGCAGTCCAGGTTACAGTAGGAGGAGAGTAGGGTAGAATAGACAATATGTCCAACCCTGCATCAGTATGATACCTCTACCATATGCGGCTGGTGAACGGGCAAGAGGGGCAGAAAGACCTATTGGATCAGCAATGCACTGCACGAGCAGGGGCCCACTGGCTGTAGGGTCGCACTCTGTGAATTGACGGATCCGATAAAGATATTTTCTCAAAAAAAGAGAAGTAGGATGGCGGCATCCCTGTGTCAAATCTATCTATTATGATACTATACTAAGCACACATGTCTATGTGAAGCCGTAGAAGGAAATTCACCTGCAAATATAATAGTCGAGTGATGGCTCACGCTCTGATGCTTACCCACCTAAAGATTGCGCGCTCTTGATCGGTTGAACTTGAATTTACTAACACCCTTCCAGAAGCCTCGAACCCTGACAAATTCGTCGACGGCGTTCTTCTCTAAGGCTTCGTCTGCCACAAGACATAGTCCTACCCCGCCTGCGCCTGAAGCCCCTCTGCACAGGGTAGACTCAACACCCCCCTCCCTGCTCGGCAAGCGCAGACTTACCACCCCAAATCGGGCCTCTCCCTCCCGGTACGGTGGCGGGGGTAATATGTCTGGAGTGGGGAAAAATATGTTTCTACAAACCGAGTGTGTGTATATCTCCAATCTTCTCAAACCCTTGCAATGCTCCCTGATGACATCGCAGAAATGCTCCTCTTCTTGAACCCGCTCCATTCCTTGGTTCTCGTCGGCCTCAAAAACGGTCGGGGGTATTAACCAACGAGAAGGGCGCCACAAGTTATGCTTTTCAGGAGGAGTATGCCCTGGCATTTTCTCCAAGACTAGATGGGTTAAGTTCAACGTTTCGAGGCCATCGCCAATTAGTTTTAATATCGTGACTATTCCGGTTTGCGTCAGATGTGGATTGGAATCAAGGACTAGGGTGTGTCCCCGATGGGTGTTGTCCCATGTTCGCCGCTGTGGGCGAAGGCTCTTGCTACTGCAGAGCCATACAAGGTGTGGGTCTTCGAATCCAGCCAGATTCCGGACCTCTATATGCTTGAGCATTGACAAAATTTCGTATCCAATAAAGGACTTATCGTCGGGTATTCGTAACGTGAGACCTGGTTTCCTGCTTACCCAAGGCCCTTCTAGCACAGAGGAGCCACCATCTATCCTGAGGACCTGCAACGTGCCGCTTGCAAGACATGAAATGCCACACAGTACCTGGCGCGCGTTGGGGAAGATGGGACGATTTCCATTTCGTATAGTAATGTGTTTCAGGGCTCTCCTCTTAACTGGAGATGAAAGAGAGAGTACAGCATCCTCAAAGCATACCATAGCTCCCGGAAAGTCGAGAGAGATTTCCTGCAAGCCATCCGTATATTTCGAAAGGAGGCATTGCAGATCAGTCGTGACACGGTTTGCCCTTTGACATCGACCAACAGCGGTGGTTTCGGCGAGGGCATCAAGGAAAGGAATCGACTGGTTCCAGTGGAGTGTCAGAGAACGAATCGCTCTCTCTTGGCCTCGCCAAGTAAATACAGATAGATGATTGACCAGCTCGTACAAAGACTCGGGGGAATTGACAAAAATCCTGGATAAGACGTCATTTCGGAGCAAGCCACGAAACCAGCGGTTTGTACGAGAGAGATAGAAGAGGGTAGGTCTGTCAATCACAGTGCTGGAGTCTGGAAAAGGGGGAGAGCTGGGAAGGAAGGATATTATTCCGGACATGATCCTCTCAGGGACAGTCATGTAATAGCCTGGAAATTCAGAAAGTGGAATCCGGAGAGGGTTCCCCCCCCCGTCGTAGTAGTCTTCGACCAAGCTCATGACGAATACAGAGTATTCCGCAAACACCCAAAGCCTTAATACTAATTCCACCGTGTATAGTGGAAGCGGTTTCCGTAATTAATGAGCTAGTGCACGGGTTCTCATTCGTGAGTAGCTTCCGGTGGCCGGAGACAAATCCAAACGGTTATGATAGGAAAAAGGTGAAAGGGCTGCTTACGACACCTTAGGGAAAGGGCTAAGCAGAAGCGGTTCCAGCAAGGCTCCCTTCTTCTTGTACACTGGCTTCCTCCAGTGTGGTCACACGTTCCCCGAAATCAGTCTCAGGTTCTCTGTACTAGGGCTCTCACTGTGGGAGCGGAAATGTAAGGTTCGGGCGTGGAAAGGCTGTGTCGGTAAAAATGCACTCTCCGGATGTTTTCAGTGCTCGAACAGCTTGGGGGACCCCTACAATGCCCAGCTGAAATCGAACACCGCTAAAACCGCGAATTATATTCTTATATACTCCCGACCCAAGCCAACGATAGGTTCAGGTTTGTAGATCAGGAACGGTACATGAGCGGAAAGATTTAAATCTGGTGTGGTGTCTAGCATGGATTAGGGTTTGGTTCAGATTTCTGTGACGATGCGTTAAGTTTGCAGTGGTATTATAGCTCCAATAAGGAATAAGGGAAGCATACCGTCTCGATGGAAAGCTGGTGAAATAGCCTTTTTACACCAAAACTTGCTATGCTTGATCAATCTCCACACAGGGAATTACTTCAAATAATACTCACAACTTGCCTAAATTGCAGCTTTCACCTGGCACCACTTATCAGGTCAATTTATTCTGTAGGGCTAAGCTACTAGCCTTCGGAGTTGACAATACCTATTCCAATATAAATTTTGTGCCAAATATCACCCCCCGGCACATTCAGAATATTGGGGCCGCATAACCTTTCCAATTTTTCACCAAATTTATTAATAGTTACGCAGGAGTAGGGGAAGGTTATCATAACCACATACCAGAAGTCAGGTTGGGGGGTTCTTTGTGGTTCCTAAACCATGAGTGGCTAAAAATATATGCTTCTAGTGTAAAAGGCCTAGCTCACCAACACTTTTGTTGAATGGCTTCACCAGCGCAAGTCGCTCGATTGCGGCCCCTTATGTACGTCTCAAGCCAATCACTCGTTTCTTAGGCGAGATCAATTGGAGACCATCTCAGGCGTACAATGGGAGATCCTTCGGCGGCTAGTCCAGGGCTGGATGGAAAAAAGGGTTGGAAATGATTCTTTTCCGTTGCTGCCGCTGCCCAATCATCCAACAGCTAAGAGCATTCGAGTACAATACACATAGGTCTGGCATGATGCCTTAGCCTTAAAATTGGTACCGATATTACATGAGGCTGAACAATACTTGTGCCCTAGCTATTTAATACCATGCAAATAATGTCCGGTCTGGAATCCAGGCCAATTTGCTGCGCGACAGTCTACCACTCCGCCAGTTAATGTCACAACAATCACCCTGGGCGCTCTAATGGGTTGGCACTCGTATGGGGTTTGCCGAGGGATTCCACGAACTTCCCCGTGGGGAGGGAAATGGTGCTATCCTTAAATTACCATCGCATCACCCTCGAATTCGCTCCCCCCCCCCCAAATTCAGATTCTGGGCTACCCCAGTCGGGTATTAACCATCCCAGCCCGCAGATCAGATCATAGTTTATCATGCTACTGAATACCCAATATTATGACCACGAAGATCCCTGAGTAGGAAGAGCGCGGAGTGGGCAGGTGGGAGGGGACGATTGTCGAGTGTTTTCCATCCTAATATTACTGGCACGGCTGGTGCCCGACCTACGTAGCCCAGGATCCGAATTTGAGGGTGACGCGATAGTAGCTCACAACATTGAAAGCCTGCGATCCCCGGTGAACAGTGGAAACATACAGAAATAGAGCATATAGCACGCAGCACCCGGGGGTTCAGTAAAAACCGGAAATTTCCACAGATCCCACAAAACCCTCTGCTGAGACAAGGGCCATGTTTTCCGATTTTTAATAACACCCCCCCCCGAGTACGGCACAATACCGATGGTGTGGCTGGCCGGCAACCTTCCGTCCAGACCTACCGATCAGGTACCATACCACACACCTCGGACCGGAAGACGAGACGACCGACGGAACCGCCGCCCAAGCCAAAGAGGCACTGCCTCTCCTGCTAGGATTCCCCCAATTGGTTTTCGGGAAGACTTTCTCTCGCTCAGAAGGCATCTGCCGGCAGTTTAATACCAGCATCAAGACAGGTCCACACAGCTTCAAAGGTGCGATCGTGTTCCTCCAGCCACACTCCGTGGCCGGTAAGTGGTCCGTGCCCCGTGCTGCGTTTGTTTTTTTCCCCTGGGCTTGGCCAACGATCACAATATCAAGGATCTCGTAGCCGATATCCTACGATAAGACAGGAATGATTAACGATAAGGAGGTGAGGGGCGAGTGGAATGCCCCAGGTGTGGATATATGACCTCAGTGGCTATTGGTGCGGTTGTTGGAACAGGGTAATTACTGTGACGAATCAGGGGAGAGAGGAAGCAGTATAACAAACACCATACACTAGACTATGCGTGTGGTTCCAATCTTTTTGTTGGCCCTCTCTACAACATCGCAGCGAAGTTGACCCATGTACTGTATTCGAGCGCACCACCGTATCGTATGAGAAATGCGTTATTCAACCTACCGGGCATATCATAGCACCGCAAATACTCGGCCTTCTGCTCGAGCATTCAGTTGCCGTGGTTTATACCGCAGAGTGCGGGCGTACAATATACCGGCACACTCACCTGCTGTAGATGCACCTTGTAGCCTACATCCGCCTGAGGTGGGGAGACGAACCCCATCACCTGTCGGAAGAATCCTTCTCTGGTTTTCCTTGCCCCTGGGGATCGGTGGATCACCCACCCCCTCCGATGCACACTATACACCCGCATTTCTGCCATCACCACCCGCCCGCATCCACTAGCTTTGCCACTTTGAGCTAATGATTTTAACACGGCTGTGGAGATGCGGGTTGGGTTCACCACGAGCGCTAATCTACCCGTAACTTACTAGTGAGCCGGTTACTGAGAGTTGAAAGTGTCGGAGTGGATGCGAGAGTGAGGGAGCTAGAGGGGATGACCGAGATGGGGATGCGATCTCTCCCTGCTAGCAGCGGTCGCCGGTGGCCTTATAGTTTAGCACAGGACCATACTCCGTGACCCTCCCCCCCCCTTTCTTCTTCCCTTTTCTCGCCCAACTCCTCGCCGCCCCTTCTTGTGTCTTTCCACCCGCCGTGGCCTCGATCGCTCCTCAAGCTTCACAGCTCCTATCTCCACCCGTACTTTACAAGACAGCCCTGCCAAGTCGGAGGCCACTTATTGCCCTTGGCCTCGTCTGCTCTCTCTCCCCTCGTTAACCTTTCCCAACATCTTTCCCCGTATCGGTCGTAAGCTGTTCTCATTAAGCAAGCCTCTGCCCTCATCTCAAGAGTTGTTTCCCCCTCTTCCAGCGAAGCTCCCTCCCAAACAGCGACTCCCAAAACCAAAGCCGGCCACCAACCCCACTCTGCAAACCGAACTCTTCCGACCACCCACCACCACCATGAGTCCTATGGCCCCAAATACCAACGGCACGGCAGATATTTTGCCACCAATATCCACCGAGCTACCTAAGGAGTTGAACTTCGTTGGCAAAACCCCTACGGTTGCTGTGATCGGGGGTGGGATGTCGGGGCTCCGGGCTGCGCAGGTTTTGCTGCAAAAGGGGTATAAGGTTGTCGTGTACGAAGCCCGCGACCGGCTTGGCGGGAGAATATTCACGAGCAATCACTTGGGAAAAGCCGTTGACCTGTAGGTTCCTGGTCTCTTTTTTTACTTTTTTTTATGCGCCTACATTTGCTGATCTTATGGTCTCAAAACGTTGGCAGCGGTCCGAACTGGATCCACGGCACAGACAACAACCCCATTTTGTCGTTAGCCGAGATCTCCAAATCCAAGCTTCACTCCTTCTCTGAGCAGTGCCCTATCTACGGCTTCGATGGCAAACCCTTGCGCCAAGCTGAGGCGGAGGAGCTCTCAGAATTGATGTGGAAGGTCATCGAGCGCGCCGTCGAATACTCCAAGCACTGCCATTCCGCAATCCCTGTGGAAAAATCGTTCTACGATTATTGTGTTGACAAGGCCGAGGAGCTGTTTGGATCTAGAGTCACTGAAGATGAAAGAGCTAAAGAGAGGGCCGGATTTCACCACGGTGGAGGGAAAGGCGGTGTAAAGCGTAGTAGCGAAGATCATGTCAGATGGAAGGGCGAAGAAGAGCGCAAAAAGGAGCTGTGGTTGTCCCTAGCGGAGATGTGGGGCACCTTCATCGGTAGTCCCGTTGAAAGGCAAAGTTTAAAATACTTCTTCCTCGAAGAGCCATTGGAAGGCGGTAAGTACGGCTAGGCAGCATCACAGTCCGGTTATTGCTTTCGGGTATTTCACCAGAACATAGCTAACATAAGTCTCTCTAGCAAACATATTTGTCGCGGGTACCTATAAAAGCATGATTGATACAATGTCAAAACCTTCGCTAGATGCTGGTATTGTCCGATTAAATACACCCATCGATGAAATCATAACCCCTACCCCGGGCAGCCGAAACCGTGTTATAGTGAAGAGCTCTCAGAAGCCCGAGGAGAATTGTGAAGTAGACGCTGTAATTGTAACAATACCTTTGGGGTGTTTGAAGAGAGAGGTGATCAATTTTCAGCCAAAGCTTCCGAAGCGAATGCTTGAGGGTATAGATTCCCTCAGCTATGGGACTCTCGAGAAGGTTAGGTTCCCACCCTAAAGCCGGATATCCCAAACTAAGAATCTGCTAAGCTAATACATAACATTAGGTCTACGTCAAGTTTTCCACCCCTTTCTGGAGAGGCACAAACCAGGACTTTTTCACTTTCCTTTCGCCCGCCTATGCCCCAAAAACAAATCCTAACAGCTGGCATATGGCTTGTTTCTCCCTTGCTGGGTTACCAGAACCTTGTGCACAACCCACACTTCTCTTCTACATTTTTGGCCCCATCACCAAGCACCTAAATGAGAATTTTGCGTCGGATAAAACGGAGGCCGGTAAAAAGCAATACTTTGAATTCTTTGAACCGTATTACTCCAAACTCCCCAATTACTGTGAGGGCAGCCCAGACTGCCAGCCAGTGGATGTCGAGGCAACACGATGGAGTCAAGACAAGTGGGCCGGCTACGGAAGTTACTCGAACTTCCAAGTCGGTCTACAGGCTGGCGAGGACGACATCAAATGCCTAAGAGTCGGTACAGCAGATCGGAGACTCTGGTTCGCCGGAGAGCACACTTCTCCGGTGCTGGGTCTTGGAAGCGTCAGTGGAGCGTACTGGAGCGGAGAAGACGCAGCAGCCAGAGTGATAACCAACCTCGAGGGCGCGGGAATGCTAGGTTCCACACAGATAAGGCCGGATGTTAGGTGCATGGCGCCACGGCCAGACCCGAGAGACGGTACCACGAACGGAACACGAGCCAAGGCGAGCTGGTACGGAAAAAACGTTGGCCGCAGTATTGCTATCAGCGCTGTTCCTCCGAGAGTGGAACAGGCTAATCGGTTCAATCATAGCACCATGGCGAATTAGTGGTTTCGTGTGTATTTTCGAGAAATTGTAAGTGGGGCTTTTCGTTGCCCTTATTGAGTCGCTCATTGTTTTCAGGTTTAGAGTGGGTGGGTGAGTGGGTGGGTGACGGTCTGTACTGAATATATATTTGGGTTACCTCTTGCTGTCAGCAAGGCCTGGGTCAGGGAAAAAGTAGTTGTTACGGTCCCGGAGACTGTTTGTATCCTAGCGCAATGGAATCATTCTAAGCCCAATGCAGAAATACACGTGACTCGTACCAGACATTTGCCGGGCAAACAGGCAACAGAGCTGCAAGCCTGAAGCATACTGCAGAGCCGAGTGATAGTCTGTGAGATTTCTCAACCTCCCCCCCCCCCCCCTCCCCACTCGCATAGCAACCGGGCATATGCCAGCGACCCAAACACGGCTCTCTATCACACATAAAGGCTCAATGGGCTGCTTATATAGCGTGTTTGCGTGAGATCTTGTTTAGTTTCATTCGCCACGGCGAACTCTCACCCACACCGGAGCACGGTACCTTCCATGGGATAAGGCAGATACCGCACCTGAGTCTACAGCATAGAACCGTAGCGCTCTGTAAATGTATGTGTCGTAGCCCGCGGCCCGCCGCTACTGCCATACACCCCAAATACAAGTCGACGACGGCAGTCTCTAAGCCACTCTCCCCAACACATGCACCTACAGCGGAAAAAAGAGGAAAAAAAAGAGGCTAACTCGACAGAACTGTGAATACCAGCTGATGAAATCCAACAGAGGATCACAGGTCATCATCCTGGACCGCTGAGAGGGTGGAGAATTCCGTCCCGCTGAAAAGCTGGTACAAGTATCATAATATCTGAAACACAGGTTGATAAGCAGTTTTTTGTTGATCAGTGCTTTTCCCGGGTCCGGATTTGGTTGTTTGGGGGAAGGATTTTCGGGTACCATATCATATCGTAGGCCAAGACGGTAGGCCAATTGCTTTCTACTAGTAGTCTCCCTTTGGGGGAAAGGTTTCTGGGATTCCCGAGGACACTGGCAATTCTTTTTTTTGCAATGGCCATTGTTTAAGTGGAGAGGCTCCCCGGATTGGAAAAGTTTTCCTTTGGGTGGGGGGCTCTGGAAGAGCTCTGTCGCTACCGTGCAAATTCGCAGATGTGCAAAAACTTCAGACCGTGGCTAATATGATATGATATTAGCTATACTTATGATCGTGCATGGGAAGGACCCGTTTAGCCAGAACAGACAGGAACATGTATGGTCGGCTAGCCCCAGACAACTACTCCATAGCTTCCTGCTGGACCCTGCAATAGTCTATATCATACCTACACTCCCCATCGCTAAAGAATGCTGAGGCTATGCAAGGGTGGGGCCCATTAACCGGAACAGGCGGGGATATATTTGACCGGTTGAACTTTCGGGCAACTGCTTTGCAACTTCTCGCCGGGCCTTGTATGCCAGTGATACTCCCTTAATCAGTCACCCGCCTTAGACACTGATAGGGACGGCACAGAGATTTCCCGCAACCTCGTTAAATCCACGGTTTATGATTTCCCAACACCTCATCAGTCAATGAGATATAATACCGTGTTGGGAAAGGACTGATCCCTCCTGGGAGCTTTTGCCTCTGGACCCCGGGATCAAGGGCTTGTGGGAGATAGCGAGTTACCTCCCAACCTCTTCTGCAAGTGCAATCACTCATTGCCCCACCGACCACTCTCCTGCGTGGCTTCGGCCTCGTCCGCCCTGACTCACCCACCCAACCAAACTCCAATCCGAGTGATACCTCATGTATGCGGCTCCTCTCTCTTCATTCATGGTTGGAGTCATCGTCGGAAATGTGGCCGGCCAAGACCCTGGTCACGGGGTTTGTAGGTTGATTGGTTGATGGGGCTGGTTCGCGGTCACGGGGATCAGGTTTTGAGGCTTGATGAGTGACTTGTGGTGGGTGGTATCATACCGGTACTTGTACTCGTACGATAGCAGTAACCGGCCGAGGTGATGGGAAGGGAGGGGTACTGTATGGGAAAAACGGTTCTGCCATACTGTCCTGCTTTCCAGTGCTCTGCTAGACACCTTCACGAAGTCGGGGCATCATGCCAAGTATGCACCGTAGGTTGCAGCGAGGAATTTGGGGCTTCATCGGATGTTAGCAAGAAAAATTGCCAAAGGGTCTGGGGCCTATTCCCCACCGACCGCATCACGCCCGTTATCATCTCCCTCCATCAGGCAGGCAGGCAGCATTGCCAATAGGACAAACCAAATCTCCTCGACACTGTGCTCGAGTACCGTGCCGGTAGTTTTCCCAGACTTGAATCTAATTTCCCGGAGAGCCTGTTATCTTCCTTTCTTCACTCCCCATGTCTTGGCACGGAATGGGCAATCCGAGCATCCCTCGCCACTACAGTATCGTGGATGACGGGGCTGTTCGTTCCTGACTTCTTTCACGCCCGCGTTCGCCCTGTCAGCTTTTGCTGCCGGGCGCACATTTATGCCCCCTAGCCCAGCTGAGTTATGCCATCGGTTTGCCAAACCCGTGGTGGGTGGGTGGATTTTTTCATGAGGCGCAGGGGAAGCATGAGGCGCCATACAGGCTGCACAGATGGAACTTCCATAGAACCTGGCCGTTGACCACGGCATATCATACGGTGAAGCATTCACCCTCGCACATCCGATCATGGGAGTCACGTGTAATATGGGCGGGTATCGCCGAGGGGATGCAATATGCAGGGTCCTGGGGAGATGATGACAGGTCAAACCTGTTCGATCGAGTATCGTGCCTTAGTTTCTCCCTCGCTTTCTCTCTCTTTGGTGGCTACATACAGCAATTAGGTGCGGGATGCATGCTTCGCCTTTTTTTACTCGTGGTCGTAGCATTGGAACCGTCCTTTTTATTCTATTTTTTAAATTGCTGTTAGTAAGGCGGCGGCACGTTTGCATCCATGCGACAAACAATATCCTGCCCGTCTGCCGGTACCGGTATCGTGCTGTACGAGTACTCATCGATCTCATCGCTCACCCCACAGCACAGGAAAAGTAAAGATGGAAATACCGGTAAGGTACGGTAATAAGCACGCGTGGCCGTTTGTTCCACAAAAACTCCTTCCAGGGGCGTTCTGGAATAAATTTATCCTTCCTCTTCCTCATCCAATACCGGTACACGCGGGGGGAAACTTCTTTCTCGCTTCTTCCTTCTGCTCACACAAGGGGTTTGTGTAGCCCCCGGGAATTCAAGTGTGCCGGTATCGGGTAAAGTAAAGGAAAGTCTATTTTAGCTATCATACTACAAGTGCGGTAAGGCAGGGGGGGACCCTGGGATGGGAATCATGGGATGGAGGAGGTGTTAGGTTTGGCGCTAAACAGGTTGGGGGGGGATTTAAGGGGTGGGAGGATGGATTATGGGGGAGTAATGGTATCGTATCAATCGTGCCCCATGGGGAGGAAGGGGAGGAAGGGGAGGAAAGCAAAGGAAAGGAGAGGAAATAAAAGGAGGGAGGGGAACACAGTAGTATTGGTGGGCATAGTTTGTGGAATGAGGAAGGGGGGTTTTGTAGTGCAGGTACTTGTAGTCATGGCATGGCATGGAGATGAGCATTGTCAAGGATGAATGAATGAATCGATGGATCAATGAGACAGAGAATGGATGGGGCGTGTAGTTTGCGGGCATGATAGGGGCAAAGACTCGGGGGAGACTGATCTAAGTTACCGCATCATATGGTACCGCATTGTCCCGGTGCGGTACTGTACCTACCTTCCTCGGGTTAAGTGTGTGTATGTAATTTTTTATTTTATTTTTTCCTTTTCCTTTCTCGCTTCTTGTTCTTTTCTTAAATAAAAAAGTCTTTCTCCATTTCCTCCCAATTTTTTCTCTTTTCTCCTGTGAACGGAACTGCGACGACGTCCACCATCCGTTTCAGTGGAACTTGCACCTCGCTCTCACGAACGGTGTCCTTGGAGTATACGGCAGCCGAGGCAAAGAAAGGACAACACGAAGAAAGGAAGATAGGAAAGGAAACGAGGCTATATCAGCTAGGTGCGGACTCGAATTTGCCTTTTGAAAAGGGGAATCGAGATCTGCTATAATATCACTTGAAGAAAGAAAGGAGCAAATAAAGAAAGAACAAGGGGAAATCCTCGACTCGACCAACGATAATAGGGAGGCTTTTGGACCTACATAATTATCATATCATACTTCAACCTACACCTGCACCGCACTTCTGAACCCTATCCAATACAGCTCCGAAGGTTCTTTTCTATTGCTGCAGTGAAGAAAGCAAGCAGGCACGAGTACAGCTGAGCTCAACCTTGGCGTCTTCTTTTTGCCATTCTACCACTCTTCTCTTCTCTTCTCTTCTCCCTTATTACTCGTCATACCGTCCGTAACTCGCCGCAGCAGCAGCCAGCAGCGGCAGAAACTTTATTTTACTTTTTCGCTACTGCTTCTCGGAACGATAGGGCACGATCCCGTAGATACCTGCGTTTCTTCGGTCGGTGTTGCGACCTACATACCATACTGGTACATACACTCATTCGTTCATACCTACATACATCCATCCATACGCGCAGCACAGTACATATCTTGCCGTCGACGTTTTTTTCCCTTTTCATTTGACACACCCTCACATCTGACGGACGAAGGAGAAAACGATCTACTCACATAGAGCGGAAAATTGAAAACTGCACCGTAAATCAACCACACAGCCAAGCCTTAAGGCTTGACTCGAAGTTTACGGCACATCCTCTAATCCAGCCTAACCCACCGACCAACCGCCGTCATCACAAGGGGAAAAAAAAAGTGTGTGTGGGTGTGGGAAAAACTTGAAAATCCATCCACCCATCCACATTCTTAATTCATCAAATAAATTTTTTTTAACTCTTAAGCCATGCCACACTCTACATTCCATACCTCCTCCCCCTCCGAAGTAGGGTCTGCTCCGGAGGGTATAACCGTCGGTTCTTCCACCCCTTCTTCGAATTTAGCGACGCCTCCATCTTCACCTTCGCGGACACAAACACACGCACGAACACAAATACAAGAAGTCGCAACAGTAGCAGCAGCAGCAGCAGGGGCAGGAATCTCGCATCAGCACCCACACCTCCACCAAAACATCCACGCAGGCAAACAAGTCAAAAAGCGTCTCCACATGCGGTCGAAATCCACCACCACCCTCTCCTCCCCCCACTCCTCATTCTCCTCCCCGTTCCACCACCATCACAATAGCTCGCAAATATCAGCAACACCCCGCATCTTCACCCATCCGCTCTTGAGGAGTTCCTCCTTACCCCTGGTGCCAGGGGCTTCGTCTTCCCCTTCGCCACCGACAACCCCCCGGACACTCTGGATGCGCGCGTACCCGCCTCCATCCCCGATCCGAACCTCAACACCTTCTCCTCCCCCCTCCTTAGTAAACGAACCATTCATCTCTTCCTCCTCATCGTCGATAACCTCTTCCGCCCCATCGACGCCCACAAGCCTCCGCTCGCGCAGTCCATCCATATCATCCCTAGAGACAATACCAGACTCCCCGGACGCGGAGGAGGAAGAAGAAAAGGCCGTCGAAGCGCTGAAGGAGGAGTGGGACTCGCGCAGGCGGAATACACCCAGTCGGAGTGCCGGTCCAGACAAGCGGAAGAGGTGGAGCGTGTGCGGGGCGGAGAAAAGGGGTGATCTGGAGCTGGAGACGATATGGGAGGAGGCCGGCTTCGGCGTGGAGATTGTAGGCAGGGGTCCCGGGGATGGGATGGGTGAAGGGGAGATGATTTGATTTCAGCTTTTTTTTTTGTTGTTCTAGCCTCATTGTTTGGGAGCGAGCAGGCGAGTGGGAGACTCGGAATAATGGCGTTGTAATTTTCATGCCTTTTTTTTCTTTTTCTTTACTGTCCTTTACTCCAGGGGTTCTTACTTTCTTACCCAGTCTGCTAGTATACCCCCTTTCATCATTGACATTCATATCACATGTATTCCTATCCCCCAACTCCTCCCCTTTGCATAAGCGTCATACCAGATCCTTTTCATTACCATCATTTCTTTTGTCACCTTTACCACTACCACTTTAATCCCGGGCGAGCGAAGGACGAAGAAACGGACGTTTATAGAATGACACATGCACGAGGAAAAACAACGGAAATGAAGATCATGTATTTTTACGATGAGCAAATTGTCAGATTAGTTAGATCCGTAGGGTGGGGAAATTGAAATGAGTAAAAAATTGAAGGTGGGGGTTCTTAGTGATGGGGGAGGACAGAAAACAATATTACGGTTGACGGGTGAACTATTTTCCGTTGCCAAGCGCATCGCGCTTGCTTCCTTGGCGAGGGAGGAAGCCCGATGCAGGATACACGAGTAGAGGCCTCAAAGGTGATGGTGCAGCACAAGGCGCTTGTACTAGTACGTTGGAGGAGGAAGGAAGGAAGGAAGGATTGGTAGTATCATAATTAGTAAGTTAGATTCCAGGCCCCTAGTGCGTCATACTAAAATAATTGAGGCACAGCGCGCGCCAGCCTAACCTGCTTCACAGGTACTCGTGCAGTATCGACTACGGTACCGGCAAGCCATCAAAATTTACACTCCGTCCTCTGGAAATTCGCTTCCGTCGAAGCCGCGGGCAGGCCTTCTTCTTTTTGATCCCAAGTTTATGATGGCGGTGGGAGTGTTAGGTGGCTGGTGCTTTTTTCGGCCCTCGTTCCTCTGCTCGGGTGTAATCTTGGCAACCCACAATATACGATATATACCCGTAGGCCCACCCGCCACGTGGGAGTCCGAGTGACTCCATATGACTCGCACTTTCAGGCATCCCACCCATCCCATTTCGGTCCTCCTGCATTGCATCACGACGAGCAAGCCAGCCTTGCTACCGCATTAACTGGGTTTTTTCGCTCGCCGCTGGTACGTTGAAATAAAGTAGGGGCTGAGGCAAAGCATTCAATGTAGTCAGGAAGTGTCCGAAATAAGCCTAGTTTTGGCCATAAAGGGTTAAGTGAAGGCGTTTTATTGCGGATTTTACAAAGAAAACTCTTATTTCAACGTACTAGCGGCGGGCGGAAGAAAAAAAAACTAGGTAATGCGGTATTGCGTTTACGTGTTGCGATGGGGGAGGCCTGATGAGAAGATTGGCTGTGGGATGCGCCTGAGCTCTGAGTCCGTGCGGGTGGGATATATAAACCCAGGTGTGTCCGCCCCCTCCCTGGAGGCGGGGAGGGAAGAGAACAGGGCAGATGAAGGGTTTGGCAAACTGAGGAAAAAAGGCGCTATTAAACGACAGAGTACTCTCTTATCTTTACCCCTACCCCTACCTTTGCCTTTACGTTTTTGTTACTTGCCTTCCTCGCGGGTTGGATCGAGTTAGGCCAGGTTGGGTGCTTAAGCGGCCCTCGTATCATACTCCATCGCCATGCTCGCGCTTTTTGGAGGAAGGTAGGGACCCCTTCTTAGTTATCTAAGAGAGATGGAGGGATAGAGGGTGCTAATGCATGAGAATAGCAAGCGACCAAATACCCAAATTCCATTCACCCTTTACAAGCAGCATGGAGAGCCCATGCCCCCGTGCCCGCTAAAGCCCGATGCGTGGGAAAAAGCGCTGGAAAAGTACTCCGACAAGACCTATACGAAATCGCTTGTCGGGATGCTGAGGTATGGTGCGTTGGTCGGATACACCGGTCCTCGAATCGGCAAAAGGATCTACCCGAACCACGGCAGTGCACGACAGCAGCCCAAACTGCTCGAGGACGATTTGAGAGAGCAGCTGGGGAATAAGAGGTTGGACGTTTATACACATGGCCGACTACCATCCTTCTTTGTAAGTAGTCCGATTGGACTGGTTGACAAGAATGATGGCAGCAAGAGGAGGATCCACGACTTGACTTTTCCAGAGGGCACCGGTGTTAATGGCGGAATTCACGGCGAGAGAACAAAGGTTGTGTATGCCACTCTGAAGGATATCATGAATATCATGAAAGAGGTGGGGACTGGATGCTTTTTCATAAAGCGGGATTTTAAGGATGCGTATCGCCATATCCCTATCTCTCCGATAGACTCAAAGTTGCTTGGGTTCGCATGGGAGGATGAGTTTTTCGCGGAAAGGTTTCTCCCCTTCGGGCTCTCATCCGCACCTTTTTTGTTCAACTTTGTCGCCGAGGGGTTTCACTGGATTATGGAGCAGAGGTTGAAACCCCTCAAGGGAAGGGTGGTCCACTACTTGGACGACTTTCTCATAGTGTTGCCCAAGGGGTCAAACTGGAAGAGCGCCGTCCGGATCTTTGATGAAACAACCGAAGAACTCGGACTTAGGATAAAAACATCGAAAAATCGTGAAGGGGAGATTACTGACTTTGTGGGGTTCGAGCTTGACTCGAAGCGAATGGTGGCTCGTCTCGCGCCTGAAAAGCTTGAAAAAACCAGGATGTTAGTGACAAAATGGGTGGATAAGGAGACTATTTCCGTAAGGGAGTTGGAAATTCTGCTTGGGAAACTAGATCGTGCGAGTCATGTGGTCCCGGTGGGCAAAACCCACTGCCGAAGATTGATCGCGCTGCAGGATCAATGCTCGCCAACCGCCAGAAATCGTAAGAGTAAGGCTCTCAAAATATCGGAGGAGGCAAGGGAGGAGTTAGAATGGTGGAAAAACACCTTACCGACCAGCCCACATATCAAAGTACTCCCTTCGAATAGGAAGACTATAGAGGTTTTTACGAGTGGGTCTGGGTTCAAGGGGATGGGGGGTTATTATTTAAAGGATAAGCAGGATCTCAAGAGTTTGCCAGTGGAACAACACTTCATGGAACCGCACGCAGAAAGAAATTCGCGAGAGAAAGACCCGTTCCCAAGGGAAATGCTGGCGGTTGAGGAGGCATTAAAGATGTGGGGCTCGGTGTTCAAAGGATTTAGGGTGGTCTTTAACACGTCCAACAAAGGAGTGGCATTTGGGCTACTTAATCACACTATCCATGATAACGGTCCGCCCTTAGATACCCTGAAGCGGATCTTGTTGCTTGCGCAGAAACATGATGTTGATATTTGGTCCCGCTGGGTTCCAAATGACAACAATGAACTTGCGATTTGCCTTTCACGGTTTGATCGGCCCAGAATTCATGCGATAGCTCCAAAGCTTAGTGGACTGAGAGGTTAGTCTGTATCTTGGGTTTTCGGACGGTTTCTTATTGACATGGCAGAAAGCCGAGCCATGCGATCGGACAGTCGGCTCTTGCCCACCCAAAGCCGGTTCGCGCCCCCCGAAAGTGAGTCCCCACCCTCCGAAACCCGGTCCTCCCCCTACAAAAGCCGGTTCGCGCCCCCCGAAAGTGAGTTCGCCCCCTCCGAGAACCGGCCCTCCCCCTCCGAGAACCGCCCCCCCCCCTCCGAAAACCGGCCCTCCCCCTCCGAAAACCGGTTCTCCCCCTCCAAAAGCCGGTTCGCGCCCCCCGAAAGTGAGTCCTCACCCCACGAGGACCGATCCACGCCGGAGGGCACCAAGCAAATAGGCAATAAGGCATTGGGCCCCCGGCAACGAAGGACGCCAGCATCTCGAAATTCCTCCTATGCACCGCCTAAAACCAATCCACCACCGTCACCGTCACCGCCGCCGCCACCACCACCACCATATAAGCGGACGCCATCCCCACCCCCAAAGGAGTATCAATCAACAACCAAGCCTAGAGCCCAACGTGGGAGGACGCGCAAAGCAGTATTGCCTTCGAAATCAGGGGCGGGAGGAGGAGGATCGGATGCTCTGGAGCAAAAGAAAGATGATGGTTGGGCATTAGATATCTCACTCCTAGGCTTGTTGACTCTTCTGTTTCGTTTGATATGGGTGATGTGTCGGAGTCCACTCTCCTATTTCCGTAGGGAGCCTTAGCTTGTAATAGATATGCCGGAAAGACTCGGATATCCCCATAATTAGTGGTTAGCTAAGAGTCCACTCTCCTATTCCCGTAGGGAGCCTTAGCTTGTAATAGATATGCCGGAAAGACTCGGATATCCCCATAATTAGTGGTTAGGGCTTATCAGAGCCATTACTGGGTTCTGAGGGTTGACCAGGGTTTCGATTTCGTGAGACTTTCGTACTTTCCTTCCCCTCTCTCGAGCTGGGTATTTTTTTTTCCCCCTTGTACTTCCCCCTGGGTCAATCCGGGCATTCTCCGGACGCGAAGGGACTATGATGATTATTATGAAAAGCCCTTAAATGGGGCCGGCGGATTGGCATTTATTTATCGGTGAGGGCGGAGTTGTGGGTTTTAGGGTGCTGCGTATGCTTTCTGTCCCGTGGTAATTTACATGTGATGGCTACTTTTCATCATCCAGCTCCGCTACGTATACACTTGATTTCTGATGTCCCCATGCCTACAGCGTAACTCGGGGCTAGTCAAGTCCTTGGGCCAAACAAGACGCTGTGCGGTCGTAGGGCGGGTGGGGGGGGGGGGAGAGGGGGGGGAGGTGATTAAAAAGTGCCCGATTATCACCGACACAGGAGCCACGTGAGTAACAGTAAAGACCACCGAATACACTACTTAGGAGGGGCTGGTAGGCGGAATTGTGGTTTTCTAGAATAAAAGTCACACATCTAAACTCATCACTCTGTGCATTTGGTATCATACCAAGTGTACTCGAGTAATAGGACTGCCCCAATATGGACTCCAACCCCATGGTTTAAGGCAGCTTAGTGTTCGAAAAATACGGTACGTTACCGTACCTTACACGGTTGATACCATACGGTAAATTACGTAAATTACACTAGGCAGATAAAATACCGGAAAACGGCCTCTCCCACCTTAGATTCTGATGTTAGGTAATCCTGTCTCCTGCCCTCTGTGTTTATCAGGCTGAAGCAACCCAACCCACAAAATATCAGCTACCGCTAGGCATTCTTGGCTATGACATGAGTATCGCACTAAGATCCAAGATCATGATATGGAACTTTATGACGGTCGGTAAACGGCGCATGGTAAGTTTACCGTACGTTACCGTATATTACCGTATTGTATCGTATGGTAACTTACCGTACCTTACCATTCGAACCCTAACGCGGGTCTACAGTAACAGTGAAGCTTATGAATTACTCATGTCAGGTGACGTAATAGTGGCATGCGGAAGATTCAATTGCTTGGCGGGGTTGTGCGGGAGAGCAACCAAGCGTAATTCCCTTTTGGGCCTTCTTTGTGCACTACCGGTAGTTGATTGTTATTTTTGTGCACGATTATTTGTTTATTGCGGGAGCGTTTTTTTTTTCCTTTTCACTTTTTTTGGATCTGGTGATCGAATAAGTGCAGTAACCTACGGTAGGTGTAGGCGACGCGTGGGATCGTGCTTCTCGCTTTGTAGAGTGTATAGCCTGGACGTTTAGGATTGAATCTCGTCAATCGCACTGGGACGTCTAGTTTTTTGTTCTTAGGGTTCGATACTTGTCGCTGTCAACAGGAGGAACTTATGTACGGATACCTACCTACCATACACTAATATCGTACTTTTTTTTGTTACTTTTTGGAATCGGGCCCATCCTTCAGGTACCGGAGGAACTATTGATATCCGATCTGGACTCTTTCCCAAGGGTAACGGCTAACTTGCTCTCTCGGGATCTGTTCTTGGAAAGATGATATTTAGTATCATACGATATAGGTTCTACTGATACGGTGCGTGCGCACTCTATTCCGCAGCGGAACGAGAGGCAAAGCCGTCCTCTAGGGTCTCCCGGGCGAGGGGGTCATCGGATTTGTGGTTAAGGAGTACCACTGAGCGACCCGGTAGCATCCCAAAGGCCAATAGCCATTCGCACACCGCTGTGTTGTGGGGTTTGTTCGGAGTGCTAGGACACTGGGGGCTGCCCACCGCTGGGTTACATCGTATCATACCTTATATGATAGAACCAGCTGAAGGAGATTGTGGGGTTATTGTTGGTACGGGGGGTGTGGGCTTCAATTCGAACCACAGTGCCCTGGTTATGATGCATGGTTGTTTAGAGTGGGATAATCCACTACAAGTTACGGGCATATAGTGCCCGAACACTAGCCAGCAGTCCACCGCAACATTTGGCGGGAATCGACCCAGGGGCATTACCAACCCTAGACCTACCCCCTAGCAAAAAAGTGGTTCGCCGAGCATTTTTTTTAATGCTCGACTACTCCACTGCCCCCGGATTCGAACTCATGGTGGCCCCTGCTTCAAATTAGCCAACCAGTCTCCTAAGCCATTAGACCATAGGAACTGGACGATAATACTCTTTCTTCTTGTTCTTTTAACTGATACTTCAGAAAACAGACAGTTCAGACGCCTGATACTTTATCATTGGTGAAAAAGAGCGTCGGTATCTAATCATAGTACTCTCTCATGATATCGATAGAACGAGGAACAGGAGGGGGGTTCTGGTGTCTATCTGTGCTCTGCCTCCGTACCACACTCGCTTTCTTTGTCAGAGGATAAATGTTCCCCGAATTTCATGGCCAGTATTCCCGATGTAACTATTCTTTGGTACAGGAAGGGACAGCGATAAAACTTTTGTATGGTAAATTATCTATGCGTATCTGACCGCCCATACAAAATTCGTACCCAAGTGTTCGGGTTCTATATACCTGTAACTTGTATATGCTACCTCTAGGTATGGATATGTAGGGACGGTTCGGGTTCTCCCCAAGGATGAGAGAGAGTTGGCCCCAGAGCGACCATAGGGGATAAAACACCACTACGTAGTGCTTTGAGCACGAAGGGTGGATGTGGGGTTCTGGTGCGACTTTTGCTTGGTAATAGATCGATACGGATTACTGGAGTGGCTGACGGCATTAAGTTTGGTAGCGTAGTATTGGGATATAGTCGGATTGCGGGATCTTTTGGATATCACAGGACTGATGTCAATTTGGGAGATTCTAGTGGTTGGGCGCCGTTGCGCTTTGCAGTTAGGTGGGGTTATAGGGATGTTACATGGTTGCCATTAGGAGATAGGAGAAGTCGAGGTGGATGTTCGCGGCCTGGGGAACGAGGTGCAGGGAGCGTGGATAGCGAAGTGGTGGGGCTGCTGGTAAAAGATGGCAGGATTGGGATCGATCCTTGAGAGGGGGATGACAGAACGCGGTTGAACCTGTCGACATGTCGTAGGCACACCGGAGCTGTCCGAGCTTTGTTGGGAGTCTGTAGAATTGATATTAATTCCGCTGATGGGAACGATTGGAGACCGTTACGTTATCCTGTTCGGGAGGGATATCGTGTGGTTATTGTTTAATAGCGATAGGGTCGGCGTTAATCCAAAGGACGAGAGAGGTCCCACGCCTTTACGCATTCGGTGGGGATGCTTTGAATGCCAGAGCGACGGACGTGCCTGTGATCAATGGACCACTAAGCCACGGTCAAGCTTCTACAAACTGAGGAAGATTAAAGATTAATGGGTTGGACTGGTATGGCACGATGCTGCTGTATCTGTCTGTATGGACGAGGGTAGGCCCGCCATATCTGGGAGGTATCGTGTATATGGATGAGCTAGCAGAATCTCAGTAGGGGGTTTGATGTAACTTGGCTCTTGGACTATTGGGTCTAGTGTCTCCGCTACTCCCCTTTCTCCACCACCTTCCTTCCTCTACGCCCAAGCAATCAATCAATCTCGATCCGACTCTCGTATTCCGGCTCTTGTATTTCTGGCACTTTGTCTGATGCAGGCTAAATATGCATAGTGCAGTATCATACGAGCGGCCATTTTCAATCCCTTTACCAGCGCTTGTAATCATACAAATTCTTTCTCCCAGCATTCGTTATTGAAAACAGACCTGCTGGTTCTTGGACGAGGGGGGCACAATCTGGCTTTCCCTGTCCCCTGCTCCTCCGAGAAGGGCCTTCAGTGGGTAAGAGTAATTCGCTGGATTGGGGTTTGTCTTAGTAATTACGGGGTTAATTATTGGAGCATTTTGTCCACAATTGAGAGAGAGACAGCGAGCCGTATTTCAATGTGGCATGGTCCACCTTAGGCTTGCTCTCGTCGTAGGAATGCCTGACCTTCGTGCCGTCAAGGAGGGCGCCTGGCTGTATGGTGAAAATGAGTGACAGGATTGTGTGGGCTATGCTTCCTCTTTGGTTCGTGGCACTTATATGGTAAAGGGTCGGCGCCGGATGATAACATAAATCAGAGATAGAAAGTGTGGCTCTAATAAGGATTTAACTTTGTTCCTATGCATAGAAAGGGTTTTGCATTGGGATGCAATACTAGCGCTAGATATAAATTTTCCTCAAGACCCGATGATGTTCACACAAAATCACTCGTCACCAATGCCACACAATGATATGGCACGGACTGCAATGTTCCTCCAGCAGGTGACTCACACCGAACTAAGGCACGATTTTGTCTCTTCCCAGAGTGGCTTCCTTCGAAATACCGTCTCTGCTGTCGAGGGCTAGGTTCTCCAACGCACTTCCCGCCACATTCTGACTGGTTAACCTCAGAATGACGCTGGCCCTTTCCATATTCGGGTTTGCAGGTTCGGTAGGAGGGTTTTACGATGGGGTGGGCATTACCTTCCCGGGCTGTTCTTGGAGCAACGGCGAGAGCCTCTCATGCCTAGGGTGCCTGACTAACCTTTTTGGCATGGTGGATGTAAAGGGACCGTTTTTCTTCGCCTTGTGATCGCCAATTAGATGCACACTTTGAGCTGCTTGTTTACGGAATTGTGAGTGCAAACGACGCGTATTGTTATTAGCTATTTCTACAAAATAGAGTCAAAAGGGGGTACCTCGCGCGATAACTTAGGGGGGGGGGGGGATTTTGTATATCTGAAGCAAGAACTGAGCTAAATTGGTTTGGTCTGGTACCCTGCTATTGTTAATGCTGTCACATTTCAGTCATCTACAATGCCATGCCAGGGCGGTGGGTTCCCTCATTAAAAGTGGCCTGAACTGGGTAATTACATAGCTGGTATGACTAGGATTGTCTGAATGTTCTGCGGGCTTGCTAAACTATTTTTTTCATACCTGTATAAAACACCCCTCTTTGTAGCCCTCTAGCGTTAGTACACCTGAATCCTTTTTCACCACTGGTAAAAAAAACCCCGAAGAATCGGTGAAAAGCCGATTTTTCTGGGCGTCTATCTAGGAGGTTATCCGGAACGGATATTATGGTTCTTGACCCGCCGCATGGCGGCTGGGGTAAAGATGTCCTCTCGGAGGATGTTTATACACTCTAATTCCGCTAAGAGTAGACCCCCAGTGCTGCACTACTTAAATTACCATAGCGGAATTGAAGTATTTGGCCCTAGATGCGGTGATCTGATGCACATAATGCTATAGCTATCATCTAGAAGTAAAGGGACTTATTCACACCTATCTCCTCTAAACCGGCAATCATGAGAATAAAGTTCTCGGAATTTATATCCACCCTCTTCTAGCCCTTTATCATAGGCAGTCTTAAGAAATAAACAGCATCGGATGGGATCCCTCCAACCCCAAGTTCAGTTCAGTTGTCAGGGGCTGCCGAGAGCTCAAAGGTTGATCTGATGAGTCTCCTGAATGTCCGTCTGGATCCCGGACGACGTTCCGGCCAAGATCAAGAAGAGCTTTCGGGTTGGCCAGGGGTAACCTTACCGTTGAATCCCAAAGCGAGACTCATAGCAGGATGTATTATATCGTAGGAAGCTCACTCAAACAATATAGATAGACATCCAAGGACAAATTTGGAAAATAGCCCTGGTTGGTTTCCGGTGTAGCTAAGATCAGATAGCAGGTGGTTCGTTGCACTTTGATTCCTGTGAAGGGGTGGTGGAGATTTGGAAGTATCGTAGTCATATCATCTACTAGTCTAGAGAAGACTTTCTTGCACTGTTGGAGCTACCACTCGAGGCTAGACATTTATCTCTGGCCCCCTGCCTATACAAGAGGGGATCTGAGATGGTATTTCTGCATGGGTTCTATCTAGCCATTGGGCCTTTTACAAAGCTCCTAGGAAGCTTGCAAGGTTATCGCCTCGAGCGGGGTCTCGAGGATTTCTTAGCGGCCTATTTCTGTCTTTTTTTTTTTACTATGATACTCCTTTAGCTGCCCAATAATATAGGGCAGTTAGGTAGCATGGCCAAACCCTCCCTCTAGGTCTATGAAGGCTCGCCCCGTGCAAGTATACAAGTAATTCCACAGCCTGAAAGAAAATGGTCCTGATTGGGCGTGCTGGGTAAGTCGCGAATGTCGCATCCAGAAAGTGAAAAACCGCAGAGCAAGTGGTTTCAAATCAAGGAGAAATCTGAATCGTTCACCACACAGGTAGATGGCTGGGCGGGGGTGCTGCGCTGTAAGTAGGAATCCTAACATCCTCTTCAGAAGCCCTCAGAAGGGTTGGAGATTTTCTAGAGTCGGGCTTTGTGTTTCTGCCATTCTAGGGACACACCTAAAAAAGCTGAAATGGTTAAGGTAGAGGAAATGCCGGTGATATGATAGTAATGAGCCACAAGAAGCTCTGTGGTGTACCTGCCGGGAGAGGAAAAATAGATGGAAAACTGGTATGATGCCCCGCCAATACAAAAGCAGGGGAATAGAATGCCCCTGAATGGGTGTTTTAACGGCTTGACATCATTCTAGCAGTTATCTCGGCATCTGTTTACTATGAGTCGGTAGTTCTTGACCTTTCAATTTAAAGATATCATGATTCAGGTGGTTCGTCCTTAGGGACTTGCCGCTTTTGACTCAAGCTATCATACGCTCAAGGTTCTACACAATACTTATCTGCTTAATTAGTCGATTCATGAAATTCCTAAAGCAGATTATTCGATAGAATTCAATTGTCATCGCAGTCCCATTTTTATGGGATCGGAGCTTAGCTGGGCTATACACGATCATAAAGGAGGTTTACTGCAAACACCTCCATTATAAGGTGAGATACGTTTTTCTTCGGCTAAAGCCTAACTTAGAGTTTGTAGAATGCAGATCGATGTATAGTATGGTTATCTGAGGAGTGAGGAAAATGCTGAAATGGCGAGGGCTTGTTTTCTTGTCCGGAGATGTTCACTAGTATCGTAAGCCGGAGGGGGGGTTAAGTTACTCAAGGTAACCCTGATTTTTTTTTAACTTCTCTACAGTACTTAAGGACCTTGTATTGAACAGGGCGTTCTGCCCGGCTGGCTCTGTTTTGTGGACATCTTATCAGTTTTCCTGAAAAAGGCGTTGTTAACTCCATCACTGTTTTGATATCGTAATTCCCCACGGGGCTTCTAGCCTGTATTAGGAGTGACCAAGCCGTGCAGATACTGCAGTATACCGTACACCAATCGAGTCACAACCCTAACCCCAGGGAACTACCGCATTGATATTTCCCTGGGACTTTTTGGTGACTCTTACATCGCGTGAGACCTCACCGTCATTCACGTTGCGGCCATGATGAACAGGAACGTGTTGTCGGCTCAAGTGAGTCTTATGTGCGAATGGAATTTCCCTAGAGCTCTCGTTCTAATGCAATTATAGTCTCAAGGAACGATGCGCGATTGCTATTGGTTACTTATGTGGCTGCGCAGCCTACTGCCGGCCTAAGTTTCGGACATCGGTTCCTTATTGGTAGAAGTAGGGCACTGTTGGTGGAAGCCAATGAGATATAGACTAGAGAGATTTCTTGATTATTGCGTTGTCTGCGGGAAGACTGGGTTGGTTGCTTTTAAGAGAAAACATCATCACCAGAATTTATATACATGACAAAGATATGCCGGTGAACAAACCATGGGACTCCCTGTTATATATCCTAAGGCAAACATGACGAGTAACTGAGTACAAGTACTGGTATGCCGGCACTTGTGGTGGGATTAAATGACTTGAAGCCGTAACTGCCAATTACCCACTCAACAGCACGGAGGGCGACTCCGCGGGGCTGAGGAATGGCAAAGCAGCTCCTAGGATCGGGGGAGGTTCTCAGTAGAAGGGGTTTAAAGTTTTTATTCTGGTGCTTGGTCCGTTGTTGCCAACCCGGCCGTCGACCGCTGGTTTCAGATACTATACTTATTTTCACCCCAAGTACAGTACCAGTTGTGCATTAAATTGCCTCCACGGTATCATACCACGATCTAGGGCTCCGCTGTGTTACGCTACCTTAATATTTGGTAAAGTGCTTCTCGGTACCGTGGGATGTTGCGGTCAGAGTAGCTCTAGGCGGTCATAGATGTATTTAGGAAGGGTATCACAGCTTTCAGCCTTGCGTGAAAGTGAAATGTGTTATAGAAATCCCTGAATATAATGAATGAGTAGCAGAGAACATGTACCAGCACACCCGATTTCTACGTTGATGAAAACAACAGATACAGCCGCAACCCCTAACCCCAGGTATGATATGAAAGGAAATCCCAACTACAATAGATGATCAGAGCATTAGCCACAATGGCTTGGGCATCCCCCTGACAACTAGGGCGGCGCTCTTAGGATCCTTGAGCCCTATGTAAGCAATTCTCTTGGCTGGGTTACCGGTAGTGATGCTCCAGCTTTTGAGACCGTAGTATGTGGCGATTGAGTGGACCAGCCAGCGGCTGATTTTTAGGTTAGTTCTAATCGGGGACAATTTAGAGGGGAAAAAACAAACCCAAATGAGGCCCCAGGATCGCTGACTGGGCTTTCAAACAAGACCTTCTCAGTCTCGAGTTGGAGTTGCTTGGCTTGCTTGCTGATGAATACAATTTCTTCGTCTGATTCATCGTCTACTACATCATCCCTGTCTTCCTCTTCCCTAGCCTTCTCATCCTGCTCTCCAAGGACAAACTTTCTCACCTCCTCTTCCAACGATTTAAGTAGCCCAATGGCGCCCCGTGCCTTCTTCATCCGTACCTTTAGTTCCTTTGGCATTTTCCCGGTGACCTGGCGGTTTGCGGTAACGTTCCCTTTGTGGGGGAATTTGGGATGATCATAAAGCGAGGCGAATTCGTATGGGACGTGACGGCGAGGATAGAGAGGACGTACTTCCCAATCTGACGCGGTAGGTGGGATTGCATGGGGGTTTGATAACAAGCGGTCATTTTCCCATCGTTGGCGACGGCGTGACCCCTCTCTACCACGAAGGAGAGCTTCTCGGCGGTTGAGACTATCTCGGCGGAGGGCTGGCTTTTCTAGATGTGCAATGCTGGAAGGGGTCGGCGGGGTTGGGCAAGAAATAGGAATGGTTAGGGTTGCGGGGCGGGCCGGGGGAGGGGGAGCAAACACCGCGGCCACTATGTGCTCTGAATGCTCGGTGGACAGTGTAATCGCTGCCGATGCAGCAGGCTGGGAAGGTGTTTGGTTGGATGAGTCGATGGCCATGGTTGAGCAAGCGTCAATGGGAGGAATGTGCGGAATAGCGCAGCCTGGTATGGGTGAGGTATTGGGTCGAAGGAGGGGAGGAAGGAAGGAAGGAAGGGGTAATGGGGTAAAGTGCAGAAAGGAAGGGGGGACGAGATAAGGATAATGGCGATCTAAGCAGCAGATGCAAAAGATTGCTCGATCTTATGTAATTCTAGCCCACCTGAACTGAAGCATGGTTACAAGTACGGCAGTGGTGAGACTATGGCGACCCCTGCCTGAAATCTGCCCTTATCAGACTTATCCCCCACAGGCATCCTTTTGGATGGGTAATAGAGAGCACGCTGAGCGTACGGTCAAGCACAGATAGACACGGCAGCACAGAGAGAGCTTGCCCTGCTAACTTTAGTATGTACCCGTATCATAAGTTACCGCACAAAGCGAAAGGAACCTGGGACAGGATTTACCTCGACAAAGGGTGAAGTGGGTCACGAATTTCGAGTCATCAGAAATCGAGGAGGCCTGGATCGGGAGCCAACGTGTGTGTGATTGTTTGGCCCACTCTCTCTCCCTTCCTGTCCTTCGCAACTTCTCTTACAGCACTTCACCCAAACCCAACAACAGTCCCCCCCCCCCCCAACACACACGGTCCCACACCTCCATGTTGGCAGCCTAGCTCTATATCCCATACCTAGCTTGCCGCCTATTTAACATCCCCTTCCCTCTTGTTCCCCGCTCTCTCCTCCCCCCTCTGTCGCCCAAGTAAACAAGCGCTCCAGTCTCGAAAATACTATCCACACCCATGTCCGTCTTCCCGGTTCGCCCACGCCCTCCCGACTCGAACTTCTCATAGACAAGATATCTTGCCCAGATAACAAACACGCAATTAAAGAAGCAAAAGGACCTATTCAACTCACATGGCAGACACAACTACCACCATATTCAATTTCTCGACAGTCATAGCTCTCAGTGGTGCCCTGGCCACAAATCAAAACAGCAACCCCCTGGTCATCAATCCCGACAAAATTAGCGGAGTTACTCCTTACAAAGCCCTTGGTGATTTTACCGCCATCTGGGATTTTTTGGGCTCCTTGCCTGAGCCATGCACTACCACTGACGAGGACGACTCCTTACTCCCCCCCACTCAGATCCATTCGACACCAAGAAGAAAGCGTAAAAAGCGCAATTCAAGTTCCTCTAAGGTCGATGCAGCTACCGAACAAACTCCGCCTGCGGCAAGGCTGAGAGGAATGGAAACACCAACTCCCCTGCCACCAGTTTCCCAGCCGCCAACCAGGGATTCTGCAATGCCAAGTCTGGTTGCAAATGCCAACCTGGAGGATCCATTCGATAAACGACCCGTAATCCGGTCGCCGATGACCTCCGTTGAAAGAAAAGCGCAGCTGGTCCAGAAGATACTTTCACTTTTCCCCGCCCAGGCTTCCCGTCTTCTTACTCGCCCTGGCCTCCGGTCAGGAGCGAAAGACCCCTTAGACACTGACATTCATGTGTTTGTCGATGCTTCTAACGTATTTCCGCCTATTTCCGCCTTTTATTCAAGACTAACACAATCGAACTCTAGATCCTGATCGGATTTTACGAATGCATCAAGAAACGTAGGGGGTACTCCCGCGGCGTAGCTGTTCGTCAGCCCGCATTTTCCTTCCATGGCTTATCTCTTATCCTCGAGAGGGGACGGACATCTTCCAAGAAGGTATATGTCGGAAGCTCACCAACAACCGTATCCGCACTTGACGCTCGTTCTCTTGGCTACGAAGTTAGTTTACTCGAGAGGGTAGAAAAGGAACGGGCAAATGCGAAATACTCTTCCTCCTCGGGCTCCGAGGGCGCGCAAAAACGACGCCCTCGGAAAGTTGAGCAAGCAGTCGACGAAATCCTTCATCTCAAAATTCTAGAGAGTGTCCTGGATTTCAAGCCAACTACTATCGTGTTGGCTAGTGGCGATGCAGCTGAAGGAGAGTACAGTCCTGGTTTTTTCAAGGTCGTCGAAAGATGTCTTGACAGGGGTTGGAAAATTGAGCTGGTATCATTCAAGGCAAGCCTGAGCTGGCTTTACTCGAACAAGGACTTCTTAAAGAAATGGAAGGGAGCTTTTTCGTTAGTCTTGCTAGACACTTTTGCCGAGGAACTTTTAGGGTAACGCATAATATTTCTTTTATGCTGATATTTCTCTACTCCTTCCCGATATACTTTTTCAGAACCTTTTAGTTCTCTTGCCGCCTTTATTTTTTTTGCGCGGTCCATCTCTCGTAGCTTTTATCCCTTGCTTCTTCTCATCTTTTCATATCTTGTTTTTCCGTCTACTTTATCTTTTGTGATCCTGGCCTGCCCAATGATTTGGGCGGGGGTTCTGGTATTTTTTAAGGAACCTGGAGGTAGGAAGAAGTTTCAGTGCTTGTGCTTGCGCTGTACTGATACGGTAGTATACTATGCCGGCGCTTTGGGGGACTCGTAAAAGGGTACCTCTGTTAACCATATTTGTTGCGCTGTAAAGCGTTTTGTTGGGTTAATACCATACATAGCACGGTTTTGTTGTTACAATATCCTATCACTTGATAGCGTCCATGGAAATAGTACCTTGGGGGAGAAATGAAGTATTATACTTATAAACTCTCTGTATCGTACACTCCCGCAACCTTTTTCCCGCCTTACCTAAATCCAAAGTCTCGGCGTGAAAGCTTGAGCAAGACGATGATTACGTAAGGTGGGAGGCTAGATCAGCCCCACTAGCCCCTGCAGCAAGCAACACAATTCACTTCGCGGCAATTTTACGGCCGTTTATCGTCTATCATCCACAGAAACCCTCCGCAGGTAGTCCAGGGACCGAAATTCTCCCCCAAGAAATCTCTACCTTCTCATTTTCTTCTCCTTTTTTGCCTTGGTTTGTCGCTTCCTGTTGTTTGGGTGTGCCCTTGTTAGCTATAATTCTTTCTCCCCTCGACACCTGTCCTGAACCATCAACCTCACCCCACCAACCGCTATCCCTGCAGCAATGAGTTCCTGTATGTAAGGGTGCTCTGAGATGGATGGCTTGGGCTAACTATGGATAGTGAAACAATTTATACGAGCTGTCCGGAGTGCGAAGACACTGAACGATGAGAGAGGCGTCATCCAAAAAGAGAGCGCTGCGATTAGAGCTTCATTCCGAGAGGAATCCGGGGACTCCAATGTCCGGTTTGTCGCTTGATAGCCTCACCGCCATTGTTCTGTGTTTGCTGATGAGCCATAGGAGAAATAATGTGGCTAAGCTATTATACCTCTTCACCTTAGGTGAGAGGACTCACTTTGGGCAGATCGAGTGTCTGAAGTTATTAGCCTCACCAAGATTTGCGGATAAACGGCTGGGTTACCTGGGTACCATGTTACTGTTGGATGAGAACCAGGAGGTTTTGACGCTTGTCACAAACTCTTTAAAAAAGTTCGTTGTAAATCCATTCGCTTTGGTCCACGATACTTCATTGTTTGCTTACCAGTGGAACCTTGCAATAGTGATTTGGAGCATTCCAACCAATACGTGGTAGGATTAGCATTATGCACTCTTGGTAATATCGCCTCGACGGAAATGGCTAGGGATCTTTTCCAAGAGGTCGAAAACCTTTTGTCAACTGCCAACCCGTATATTCGTCGCAAAGCCGCCATTTGCGCTATGCGAATTATTCGCAAAGTCCCAGACCTGCAGGAACACTTCATTGACAAAACAAAGCTATTACTACAGGATCGGAACCATGGAGTGTTGCTTTGCGGAGTGACTCTGGTAACAGATCTTTGCCAACATGACCCAGATTTAGTCAGCCAGTTTAGACAGTTTACAACTGTCCTTGTTCGCCAACTAAAAAGCCTGACTAGCTCGGGGTATGCACCTGAGCACGATGTTACTGGCATAACAGATCCGTTCTTGCAGGTTAAAATTTTAAGGTTGTTAAGAGTTCTTGGAAAGGGCGATGCTCAAGTCAGCGAACAAATTAACGACATCCTTGCTCAAGTTGCTACCAACACCGATTCCACTAAAAATGTTGGAAACTCGATCCTTTACGAGGCTGTCCTAACTATCTTGGATATTGAGGCGGACAGTGGATTACGTGTGTTGGGTGTCAATATCCTTGGCAAGTTTTTGACCAACAAGGATAACAACATCCGTTATGTGGCTTTGAATACTCTTATCAAGGTTGTTGCTGTCGAGCCGAATGCAGTGCAAAGACACCGAAACACCATCTTAGACTGTCTACGGGATCCCGATATTTCTATTCGTCGTCGAGCCTTAGACCTCTCATTCACACTTATCAATGAGAGTAACATCAGGGTATTGATAAGAGAGTTACTGGCATTCTTGGAGGTTGCGAACAACGAGTTCAAGCCTGTAATGACGACACAGATTTGTATCGCTGCAGAGCGTTTTGCACCGACAAAGAGGTGGCATATTGACACCGTTCTAAGGGTTTTGAAGTTGGTATGTTTTCCTTGTGGTAAGAGTATTGGCGAAAATAGCACTGATCCTTGCGCGTTATTAAGGCCGGAAATTACGTCAAGGAGCATATTTTATCAAGTTTTATCCGTCTTATTGCCAACTCTGCAGAACTCCAAACCTATTGTGTGCAGAAGCTTTATTCTGCTCTCAAAGCGGACATCACGCAAGAGGCACTTACACTTGCAGGTGCTTGGACCATAGGGGAGTACGGAGACCTGTTGTTGAAGGGTGGGCAGTACGAAGAAGAAGAATTGGTGGTCAGGGTATCGGAATCCGATATCGTGGATCTCCTCTCAACCATTCTTACCAGCGCCTACGCTACATCTAGCGCAAGGGAGTATATCATTACTTCCCTAATGAAATTGACCACCCGCATCAGTAGCGCTGCGGAAATCGAACGTATCCGCCGGATCCTCCAGTCATACTCCGATAGTTTGGATGTTGAAATCCAGCAGCGCTCTGTTGAGTACGGGAACATGTTTGGCTACGACGAAATACGCCGTGGTGTATTGGAAAAGATGCCGCCACCTGTTATTAAAGAAGTCTCGAGAGTATTTGAACGAGAGGCAGCACCAAAAGCCAGACCAGGAAAGAAAGCCGCTAAGAAGCAGTCTGATGAGGAAGCCCTTTTAGACCTCATGGGTGGCGAGCCATCGGAACCCACTGCGCCTCTCGGCGGAGCGCCACAGAACAATATGGAATTGCTAAGTGGCATCCTTGGCGGTGACCCCATGCTTTCCAATTCGCCATCCCCACCTCCATCAACCCAATCCAATCTCAACAGTATCATGGATTTGTTCAACACCCCAGGAGCATCCTCGCCAGCACCGGCTGCGGCCTCGCAACAGTCAGCATCATCGCTCTTAGGTGGCCTTGGTTCGGCCCCGGTCATACCTGTTACTCCCGCTGCTGCCCCAGCTACAGCACAAGTTTACAATAAGAACGACCTTCAAATAACCTTGCAGCTGGCGCGTACGGCGGATGGCACAATCAACATCATCGCCCGATTCAAGAACAAATCCTTCACAGACCGTATCACGAGTGTGAGCCTTCAGGCAGCCGTTCCCAAGAGTATGAAGCTTCAGTTACAACCCATAAGCGGTCCGGAGCTTGATCCAGATGCTGAGGCTACCCAAATGATGAGGGTTGCAGGAAACAAGGGTGGCGTATTGAAAATGAGATTGAAGATCGGCTATGTAAAGGACGGTGTAGGGAATATCATGGATATGGTCGATTGGGTTGAGCCTTCCTAATTTGTTAATGATCTCTTGTTCTTGGTTAAGCTTGTTTGGGGAAGTAATAGACTTGTTTCATCATGGGGTATCACGCTAGTCATGCTTTGTCACTCGCTTGCGTCTAAGATTCGAATGGTATGTTTAGACAGCGTACGATGCGATACAGCAGGCAACAAACAGTAAACTCACTAGACTCCATTAGCTAGGCTAGCACAAAAAACACTCCGGGTCTTGATGAGTGGAGAGTTTACAAACAGCACCCAGAGTAGGACATCGACCGCAGCAGGAAACAGAGAGGAAACACCATATGATCCTTTTAAACACAGAATTAGCCATCAGCATTGCGGATATTAGTATCATGAGCCCAACTTGGCCCTTCTCCAGTAGGGCCCTCCTGCATACAATCCTCCTTATATGCTACCAAACCCTTGCCATTAAGCGTTTTATCCAACCATCCTGTAACCTCTGTGGGCTGAGGACGTAAAGTCCTCTTGCTGATATGAACGAGACCCAATTTGCCCCCCCTTTTTTTGCACTCAGCCGACGACGCTTTTTGCTACGTAAGAGGTTCCGAGTAGGAAATGCCCGTTCTGGCAGACCAGAATTTGCGAGGGCACAAAAGATGCGGAATGCCAAACAGCCGGGGCCCGGGTGCAAAAATTGAAACCCCCCGCCAAAAGGCTTTTGCTAATCTGGACAGTTCCAATAGTGCCTAGCAAAAAAAGGCATTGGGAGATTATACTGTACAAGGACCGGCCAGATGGAAATAATTTGCACAGTCCAAGTATTGGGGCTTTGTGCGAGGTCCTCATTTTTATCTTTTTACCTTGCTGCGCCCAAACCCGCAGGGTGGAGCAAGGTGGGATTACCTGGCGTTGAAATGTAGGTTTAGAGTCCGTTTTTAAGGTATGCACCTTACAGCCGTAACTTGCGGTATTGTATCAGCGGTGTGTACGCTACCCCACCCTGATGTGCAGTATTATTATTCTAAAGTTTCTTGCATCGGCCGGTGCTAGGAGAATGGTTAGAACCCGGGCAAGAGTGGATGGTATACACATATTATAACATAAACAAAAGTGATGTTTGTTCCCTAAGGTAGATGTATTTGAGGTTCAGATTTGCTCTTTGGATGGGAACCTTCAAAAGGGTCGTCACGGAGAGTATAGGGTAGGGGAGGGGGGGAGGGGGTTAGCGGTTTCTATGAGCGAGAGGTCAATTGTCCAGGGACTACACCACTATAGATATTATTATTGTTATTAGTCCGCCTTGTGATCACTCTCTTATACTTGGCGGGGCTCAGATACGGGCAGTCCGCGTTGCCCACCATTCTATAACGCTGTCCTTCGCCGCCGGCGACCAACAACCATCTCTCGTCCATATTATTAAAACATCACAAATGCCGACTAGAGGCCATACAAACGGAGGATCAGAATTGAAAAAAATCCTTCAATCGTTGCTCGTAACTACATTATAACCATATCATGCATAAGCCCATGAAGCGAATACTATCTATCCCCCATACCCCACAAACCCCCCCTGTTCCGACCTCCCCCCCCCCCCCCCCCACCTACTTCAAAATCCGGCAAGCCCCCAAGACAACAAACAAGGCAGAGAAGGAAAGAAGGAAGAAAAAGAAGAAAGAAAAACGCCCAAAAATGGTCTCAAACCCACCACCACCACCACCCCAGGGCCCCCAGCAACCGCTCCAACCTCGCATCTGCTCCATCTGCCCCTCGCCCTGCGCTCACCCTCAATGCCACATCACCTGCGGAACCTGGCGCTGTTGTCAATGCCGTGCTGAGAACCTCTACAACGTTCTCTGGTGCGTGTGCGACCATCTCCGATGCGGGGAGTGTGCCCTGGCGCACGAAGGCTGTCAGATCTCCCGCGGGTCCTCGGGAAAAAGGGGAGAGCCTCTGACCGAGCCGCCAGCAGGGGAGAGAGAGGAAGGATGGTCATCCGAAGGGTGGGAGACGTCCGACGATGGGAAGGGGGGGAAGGAGAAGGAAAAGGAGAAGAAGCAGGCCTCGACATGCTGGATGTTTTGGGAATGTTGTGAGTGCGGCGCGAATAATGCGCCGGCCAGGGGAAAGTGCAGGGAGTGTGACCGGGTTAAGTGCGATTGGTGCTATAGGAGATTGCCGAAGAAGGCTGCGGTTGTTGGAGATTTTATGTGATTGGAGGGGAGGATGATGGGAGGGCGGGAGGGGATGTTCAAGATGTTGGACATGAATGGTCACTCGGATGATTGTGGGCTGGGAAGCCGACGTTTTAGAACTTGTAATAAGTCATCGTTAACGGAATTGTTCTCTTTTTCTTTTCTTTTCTTCTTTTTTAATCTTAAAACCTAAGCTAAGCTCTGTCAGGCACGCTCAATAAAATTATATCGCGATAAAAGTTTAAAATATTGCGTATGATATTATCATAATATTATTATTATTCTTGTGGAAAAATATATCCCCGTTCAGTTGCCATCCCAACAAAACAAAACTTAACCCATACAAAGAAAACCATAGTCCCCTTGTGAATCTGATGGAGCAATCAATTTCTAGAAGGAAAAAAAAGACAAAAAACCAGAGGAGCTCTAAACTCTGTTTCGTAACATATATTAGGGAGAACGGTGTAAGCAGCAAAGTAACATTACTCTTATGCTTCATGAGAATTCTCGAGTTTACTAGCTAGTTGAAGAAAAGAAAAGGATTCTTTGATTCACCATGGCAGATGACGCCCAGTTGCGATGCTCAGACCGCAGAAAGATGCGTCTCATAAATCTCCATGATTTGTGTCCTCATATAAGACATGTAAGGACTACCGTAGTCGGAATTCGCATTGTGGCTGTAGGTTGAACGTAAATGAATCTCCAAGGGTGACAGTGGAGGTAGACTCAGAGGATGATGGTGTCATTAATCATGCACCGAATATTGATAGTAAGGCTGGTGGAATTGAACACAGAAAATAAGAGGAGACCTGTCAGTTGGTCGCTGGAAATGATTTGGGGTGGGGCCTAGTTACAAGGTTAACGAGGTTTCAGGTAGACGTGGACTTTTAGACTCACAAAGTTTCACACTGTGATGAACGGCAAAACATTTACTCAATTACCCAAATATTACTCGAGGGCCACTGGTATTTTTTCTAGATCTTCTGTATAATTTTTTTAGCCTGAACTGAGTGATACGGAGAAGTTGCTTATGGTGAGCTAAAGGCAAGGTGGTTCTTTGAAGAGGTTTCACTTTTCCGATGGCATATTTCTCGGTCAATGGTATCGGAAAGGTTCCTCGCCAAGAGCATAGTATTAAAAAGGTTCACCCACTTTTTTATCCCCTGCAGTGTTGATGCCGAATTTCCCTACATCACGCTAGGATGCAAACTAAAAACCAGCTTCCCACCTTTCTAGATATACGTCAATCTAGTGATATCAAAAGTATTTCAGGTCATGATGCGGACCTCTTTCCACCAATAGGGGCACTAAACCTGATATGAGAGTGATGCTAACCATAGCTGTGAGGTAATGCACCCGTTGATATTTACTAACCAACATCCAGAGTGATGTTATAGCTTTACACTTCTATGAGATTGAGTCTACCAATCAAAGAAATACCCTAATTTCACTAGTCCCTCTTTAACACGATGTAGGGGAATTCTGCACTATCGACACTAAAGGGGATAAACGACCTCTAAAACAAGGAGAACAACTAGCCGTCCACCCCACCCCAATCCCCCAAGAATTTCACGTTACCCCCCCCCCAGGAACTGCCGCTCAGGATGGTTGTTGCAGAGCTAGGGTGCTAAGATAGTGCGCAGAGCTTGTCGGCGTGCAGGGAGTTGTAGCTCTTCGCGCACTTGGCTGTGGAAAGGTCCCAGAGCTTCACCGTCTTGCCGGCAGATGCGGAGGCGAGGAGGTTGCAGTGCTGGCGGTTGTCCGAAAGAGAGAGGACAGCTATCGCTTACCTTGGGGGACTTCTTTATCTTGTTTTTCTTCTTGCTCCTGCGGACAGAGGAGGATGAAGGCTCGCTGCCGAAGCCTAGGATTGCGTTTGGGAAGAGACAGTCTACGAGATCCAGGTTCCAGATTTCGATGTCTGGGTCTATGGTCCTGATGGCAGCATAGTTTCCTCAGGCGTCTTTGTTCTCTGTAGCGCTGTCACTGCCAACGGGTATGTCGAGCCATTCTACGCAGAGGGGATCGCAGGAAGCATAATGTCATGATGGACGTATAGGTTGTCGGCTTCATCCTCGTAGACGTAGACTTCTAAATGGGCGATGTTATCTTCAGTTTCAGCAACGAGGAGATTGTCCGTTTAACGAGGGTAACTCCGTTGAGGGCATCAGCAACATTCTCTTTGTTTGCAATTCCGGAAGTTACCGCCTTAATGGCGCCTGCTTTCCTCTTGAGCCGAGAACTCTCCCCGTGAATACCCTCAAGTCTCTTAAAATAATTGGGGTCAACGGGTGTGACATATTCACCGCTAAAGACTCCGACCTCAAAATTCTTTACGGTGGCGGACAGAGAGGAACAAGACTTGACGAGATCAGGAAGATTTTGGTAAATGGAAGCATCGGCAATATGCCTGACAATTTCTTGCTCGGTACGGTTGAAAGCAACCAGTTCTTTTGTGTCCGCGAGGCCAATACCATAGATGTGGGCACCCCCACTAAGAGGTTAGCTATAGAAGAATCACATTGCCGTAAACTGTGAATGTAGCGTAATCCTTACCGAATGGGGGGTGCACAGCTAGCGAAAAAAACTTCCTTCGCCTGTGCATCCCTTGCCATATTGAAGATCTCCTGGCTAGTTGTGCCTCGAACAATACTGTCGCCAACAAGGAGCACATTTTTGTCCTTGAACTCCTCTTTCATGCCATTTAGCTTTCTACGGACTGATTTCTGTCTCTCCTTTTGTCCCGGCATGATGAAGGTTCTTCCAACATAACGACTCTTAACAAATGCTTGACAGAAAGGAATCTGAAGTTTTTGTGCGAGGCTAAGTGCAGAAACCTCTGAGGTTGTGGGAATAGGAATGACCAAATCAATTGTTTTAACGACCCCCTCGCCTAGGGTTTTTAGGATGTATTCGCCAGAAGCAATCCCATGTTTTGTTGAGAGCGATAGACCGACATTCCGTCGATGATTGAGTCCGGACGGGCGAAGTATACATATGTCAGGTGTATGATTTAGGATCGGGGTAACCTGTCTGAAAAGGGGCTTGCATCCTTTTTTGATAATGACAGCCTCGCCTGTGAAAGTAATTATGTTAGTCCTGGCCTATGTGTGTTGATGTTTGGGGCCTTACCAGGAGCAATATTGACATGATTTATAAAGTCTAACTTTAGTTGGTCAAGAGCTACGCTTTCGCTGGAGAACATATAGTCCATACCACTATTGATACCTTCCCTCTCTCCTGAAACAAGTGGTCTAATGCCGTAAGGATCCCGGAATCCTATAATACCGAATCCTGCGAAACCCTTTAGCTATACGAGCGAGAATAGTCTAAAAGTCTCTGCCATTCTCACCAGCAGGCATGGCAACACATGCGTACCCGCCTTGACATCTTCGATAGATTCCTTCTAGAGCGGCGAAGAGGCCTTCCTCACTGACACGGAATTTTCCCGTCTCTTGGAGAGCGCTTGCCAAAATGTTCAATAACAATTCACTACCTAAATCTGTATTTATATATCTATGCGCCTCGTGATCATGATTGCGGAATTCCGGTGAATTAATAATGTTGCCATTCTTTCAGGGATGTTAGCCACTACCTTCCCTCTGAGAGGGATAGCTGGGATAACGAATCTACTTACATGGGCGAAACAAATTCCATATGGGGAGTTCACGTAGAAAGGCTGCGCCTCTGCGCTTGCGGAGGACCCAGCCGTGGGATAACCTACTATTTGATTATCAGAGCCGATTTCCGCATGGACGATCGATTGTAGCGAATGGCGCATCTGCCTAGCTGCGAAAAAGAAGGCGTGGGGTAGGGACATAGTGAAAGGAAAGCCTATCGGTAAATAACTAGATATAAAGAAACTTACAATGGCGGAGTCCCATACTTTCCGGCAAATCCATAAGCTGTTCAGGTGTTCTAAAGACCCCTGAGCAAAGGCCATTACCCTTACGAGTACCTGACCACACGTAGCTATTCCGCAGGCATCTTGTCCTTGGTGTTGTAAAACAGGAAGTCCGTTATGATTATCGGTCACGGCAGATTGACAGGGATCCGCAAGGATAACCGCAATAATTCCACATATTAGAACTATCAATTGTGTTAGTAAAAGTCTTTGAGAGGGCAGTGTTCTCACTCTTCTTCGTCGTCTTGCTATGTGCTGTTTACTAGTACTTTGCAGGTCCCGAGATAATGCGGGGATACGAACTGGATCAATGGTGATTTGGGGATCTTTTTCGCCAGGTTGGTAGTATGCTAGACCTTATCAAGGGGGAGAGGTCCTTCTTGAGGACCGCCACCTGTTCCTCCAGCACCACAATGCGGGTAGAGGCGGGGCAATTGTGGGGGGTGCAGAACCACTCATTTGCAATCACAAGTAGTGATAAGGAGGGTCGCTAGGGGGGCCGTGGCCTAGAAATCTGAAAACATAATAACACCAAGTCAGCAAACCGGACACCCCGAAGCCTCTCAATAACTTGAGCAAACCCATACCTGGAGTCGTCGTTTTGTGTGATGGTTAAAGGATACCGTTCTCATCCGCCAAACATGAAGACGGCCATTGTCATGAAGGACAACGGGCCTGACAACCCGAGACATTGTGGCGGGACGGTAGGTGCAGATTAGGGATCCGGGTCCCGAGCTGTCTAGGGGGCCCACGGGGCCCGCCGGGGGGACTGCCAAGAGCCCCGGATTGGACTAAACCGCCCTCTAACAGTCTATGATATCATACCTAGAGCAGCCAAATCCCAGGACGGCTGCCTTTGGCCGGGGCTGTGGGCCCTATAGGGTGAGACTGTGCTTTTGGCGGGTAGGGGTAGGGCTGCAGGCCATGAGAAAGGACAGATGGGGGTTGTTAAAAATAGAGGTAATTATGGGACTAAAGGATATTACCGAGTGAAACGAAGTGGTTCAAGTGAACGAGAGTGATTTGTATTGAAGCGATTGAATTGTAAGGTGGCTCGAGGAATGGAAAGAGAGGAAAGTAGTGACAGGAAGGAAGGAGATTTTATAGGAGAAAAGATTTCAAAATTTGCGTGTCCCAAGAGGGCATACACGTGGCAGCTTAGGACTGCTTTCCACGGCATTTCCCTGCTTCCTGCCTGGATTTTATTCGAATGTGACGAAACCATATGTACAATCCGACTCGTACTGCTAGGTAGAGATTCTGTTAACGCATGGGAGCCTTCCATGCATAGTGCCTGCTCCAGGAAACGATGTGTTCACAAAGAGAAGTGCCCCCATTAGAGAGCAGTGCCGAGTTAGGTGCCGCTAACAGAGCACCTCCAGGAGCTATAGAGACGAAAAATGGACGAATAGGGAGTTAGTGGCATATGTAAAGCTGCAGCTGGCGGCTGAAGACAGTGGGTCATTAAGGGACCAGAATACGAGTGATAATCTGTGACGCCTCACAACTTGGTCTGCCGAAGCCAGCTCTTGCCAAACACTCGTAACCCGCGACTTAAGGCTCGAGCTCAACACCTTGAAAGAGATTATGATAGGCCATGAGCGTTGCGCCATTGCGCGGTAACTCGTCAACACCGTGTACCCTTGATGTGGTGAATTCAGTAGCTCAGAACCATAGGAAACGGGGTATTTAAGGAAGGGAAAAGGGCATGAAGAGATCATCACTGAGCCACAATAAACCATCAACTAGGATTAATGGCTAAGGGCCCGTTTACCTAACCGTCCAGTTCCAAAGTTTGGGTGATAAAACTAGAAAAGTGTTTACCTAACTTTCTACTGTCCTAAATTCTTGTCACTGGACGGTCAAAACGTGACGTTGCCTCGGAGGTGCGTTTGGGAATCTCACCAACCGTCTAACCCCCATTAATGGCCGCCACATTCTAGTGCTACTATCATACGATAGACGGCTGTCTATAGATAAACGGGCCCTAAATCCACTCTCAAAACGTCTATGTTGAGAATGACTGGCATGCGTCGATTGGGTCAAGTCCACTCCCTCCAACAAACGCAAGTATCAACCCTCAATGGCTTTCTTTGCGATGCTAATTATGTGACTTTACAGAAGAATCCACTCAAAGTACAGCCCGAGACTATGTTGGTGGTGAAGCAGCTCATGGAATACCTGGCGAGGATACGGTAGGCTGACAAATCCTCAGAATAAACCAAGACAAAAATTTGCCACACATTCACTTAGAGCTATACTGAGTGGCTATATAGAGAACCAGGCAAAAGTATCCAACTCAAGAAATTGGAGGATGGGTTCGAATGGCTGAGCAACCTGATCATTGGAGTCATGGGGACTGGTATACTTAGGGTATATTGTCTAACTCTTGAGACGATCTTTTAGCTAACGCATCCGCCAGTTTTCCTATAATGTTCTTCTACTACGATGTTAAAATACAGCAACAGTCTGAGAAGAGAGTGCTTGCAGTCGTGGAAAATATTGTTAGGAAAACGAGGGCTGAGGAATGAAGGGTGTTTCTTTATTTGGATGTTCCGGGTTGGAAGGTGTTGGTGCATTGAACCCTCATCCAATCACTCGGGGCACTTGTAGGATCTTGCCGTATAGGGATAAAACATCACAAGCTATTAATACTTCCATTGTGGAAAGAAATAGTTGTTCTCATGATCCTTACGGCTTCTTGGAATATCCCACTCAGGTAGTGTCGAGCTATGAGTCTCTAGAAAGTTGGCTGTCTTTTGATATGAAATAGCCAAGGGCCAAAACTCATCACCCTATCGTATCTTATTACTCAAACTTGACAACTGCCCCTTCGTATTCCAGCCCTCTCGCACCACAGTCCCCCCCCCCCCGCCACCATAGGACCGGAGCGGAGTGCTCAGTATTTACCCAATCCCAAATATATTAGCATACAATCCACAAATATCAGCCCACCACACCACCCTTACAAACAATGAAGACTTTTCTAATTGAAACTATAGCCCAAATATGATACAACCCTTCACTAAACCATAACCTCTCTCCCCACCTCCTCAACAAGAGCCAACAGTTCATCGTAAGCCTCCTTAAACCCGTCAGCTCCCTCCTCCGCTTCATCAGCCCCCTCGACCGCCTGATCTCCATCAGTACTCTTCCTCTTCTTCTTTTTCTTCTCCTTTGCTCCAGCACCAGCAGCAGGAACAATCATAGCAACGCTAGTAGGCCTCTTGGTAATGCTCGCAGCCCCCAACTCCGCTCTCGAGCGAACAAACACATAAGGGATTCCGTGGTCTTCGCAGAGGACCGGGATGTGCGAGATTACGTCCATTGGCGAGATGTCCGCCGCAAGGACAACAATACCGGAATTCGCGCCGGCAGCGCCAGTGGGTGACTTGCGGAGTGCTTTGACAACTTCTTTCACGCCGCGTTTTAGGGATTTGTTTTTGGCGGCTGTTGAAGAGGGGGTCGTTAGCCTTTTCTTCTTCCTTCCCACAGCCGCAATTGATTGCGAAGGAGAGTGTAGTTGTGATGGGGCTATGAACCTTTTTTAGTAGTCTTAAAAACTTTCTTACTCAATTTCTCCCCAGCCAATGGCTTCGCGAAAGGTACCAGAACTGATTCGTCAATCGGCGCGGCACGAGTGCCCCCCTTCACTACCTCCGCGGCCCCCGAAGCAGAAAGGGCGCTCAGAACAGCAGTAGCGGCATCAGCGGCATCATACTCGTCATCGGTGGGAGGATTGGCCGCTGTCTTGCTCTTCTTGGACTTTTTCTGCTTCTTAGACACCCTAGTGTTGTCGTCTGCGCGCGGAGCTGTAGCGTCTTTAGATCGCTTCTCCTTTTTGTCCTTTCTTTCCTTTTTGTCTTTGGTAGCCGAGCGGTCCTTTGCCATATTCAATTGAGGCCTTGGAGTGAGGTGGTGATGGGGAATTGAGTGGTGGGGGAGAGACGAAGTGGGTAGTTGGTTGAGGTGAAGTGAGGTCTGGCGAAAAGAAAAATATTAGGACAGGGATGTTTACTTGGGGTGAGCAAAATAATCCGGCTGCCAAGAAGTAGTACTGCAAATTTTCTGCGAGAGACATCTTGGCAACGGAATCATCTTGCTCACTCCAAGTAGCTTGCTGGCTTGGCGGGATGCGGCTCGGGAAGAGGGTTTGTGCTGCCCAAAGCCCCGACTAGGCCGAAAGTCCGAGTGAGGAGTTGTGATAGCCAAGCGACCGGCTAAGCATAGGTGCCTCCGAATAATTCGGGGGACCTGCATTAATTTTTTAATAAACTGACCAGGTTTGAAGCCCTAGATACTGCGAAACACGACGTATAATAATGGAAAACTAAAGCCCAAGATCCAGAAGAATCAACAACGAACAAATAAGACAGCAGATCTCCAGAAGCAACGAGACCTAAATGCCGAGTATTAGCTCCCTCCTACCAGATAAATTCCTGCAGCCCCCTAACTTTCCGCCAGTTATGGAATTTGGATTACGGCTGGGGCTCTCCTCAACACGAACCCGAGAGTCGTGCTTATTTGGCGCCTATGCACTTTCCAAATGCTGTTTCGAAGACTCGTGTAGTAAGGACACTGCATTTGCGCCGCTTTTTTTGGCATTCGTTAGTAGTAGCACCGGGCCCCTTAGCATAGATGGCCGGCATTTCCTTATAACAGGAGCGTAATAAAATGAAAATATGGTAGGGTATCGCTGTGGGAAGAGAAATGGTCTTAGTTCTTTCACACACTTGGCTAAGCCAGCCGGTGGCAGGGATGGGGGACTACAGATTGGGGTATTTTTCAAACAGAATAAAGACCTATCTGGAGCACAGTGTCTAAATGGAAAGTAAACCGCCCTCCCAAAGCAACAAGTTAAAAGGCTCAAGGCCTTGAATATGTTGAGGGTGTTATTATACCAGGAGGTAGTTCACTATAGATTATAGGTACACCGCTATTACCGCGCTCGACTATGGCACATAAATCATCTCCCACAGCATAATGACCGACGAACCTATTTGGCCACGGTCGGTGAGAGGACTGGCTCTCGGCCGAGAAGTAGGTAAAGCATTATTTAACAAAAGGGTACCAAGGAGCGGCACTCAAAAAATGGTAGTACGGCAAAAGAATAACTCCCAAACTTTCTACAAGGCGGCCATAAAAGAATGGTAGACAGAGGGGAGAATCTTGGGCCGGGGGTCAAAGACCCACTAGGGAAGGAGTAAATGAAGTCTTGGATCACTTCTGCCTCCTTCGAAGTCCAAAAACCTCTTCCAGGATATATTATACTGTCCTTAGAGAGAAAACGTATGTTCGGATCACTTCACAAGGCCGCTACCCTATGCGTACAACCCAACATAACTCCTTCTTGCATGCTTGCTGGTAGTTGGCCACCACTGCCCCCATCAGCACTATAGCCCTGGAAAGGCGAGGGGAATGCAAACAAAGGAGAAAGGGGACCCTTGCAAAACTCCCGAATGTGCAAATATCTCACTGTGATAAAACGGCTACTGGAGCAAACACCGGCTACTGGGATCTCAAGGTGGGGATTGCTGGTGGAGCTGTGCTGTGCTTTAGACGTGAGGAAACATTGTGCGGTCATATTCCGGGATTAGCCCCAGGGCAATCTACAGTCCCCTGATCCTTGGAAGAAGAAAATATCAGTTGTGCTGTGGTTTGCCTACTCTTCCCTCCTCCGCTTTCCCCACTGCTTCCTTGGCTAGCGTTGAGTGAGCGGTCATGAGTATGAGAAGCACGGTTGAAACCGGTAGTGTCTGTATGTACAATAAGAGGTTGATCGAGGCTGGGGTATATCTAAGAGATTATCATATCGGAGTTAGGGAAGTATTGTGTGAGCGGGGTTAGTCAAGTTTGCCCATTTCCTTCCGATAGGAGATGCTGTTTTTCTGATTTTTATTAGCATATCAATGATTATGATCATAATAATATTATCATTATGACGGGAGGTCAATAAATAAACAACCCCAGTCAATTAGTCAGCCAATTGTGCAGCCCCAAAGCCAGCAGATAGTATACTCCAAACGGGCTAGAAACGGTCATCATACTTCCTAGGGGGGGGGCATACTCTTGGGTCGATCATTGAAATTCAACCCCTTGGGAATATTTCCTGTCTACTTGATAGTACGGCGGACCGGGCAGACAAAACACGACTAGATAACCAGACCGAACCAATCAGCACACATAATGACACCCCCCTCCTCCTCCTCCTTCCTTCAACAATGAGGCACCCACGCAGGGTTCCCTCTCTTGGAGGAAGAGAGAGGGAAAGGAAAAAGTGCGAAAGCATAATCCCCAAGTTCCAAGGAAAGCCTCCCGCAAGGCTTTTATATCACCAGGAGGTTGGCTAGCTTGGGCCGAAGGTTAGGCGGGTCAAACACTGGCTACAAAATGTGTAAGCCAGCTGTGGTACTAAGCCACTTCTATCGAGGTCTCGGGGAGACTGCTAGTATCACCGCACTTTGCCCCAACAATTCCACCTCTCTATCTCTATTGCTCAGGCACTTGTGGGATACGGCAAAGCCATCGGAAACGTACTTGTTGAACCCACCAACGTAAAATGCTTAGTAAACACTACTGAGAGTAAAAACTGCCCTCTGGGTTTACTCATATGCGGTTTTTGAATCCTCATGTTTAGAACACAGTACACAAAGCATCGCGGTTAAGAAAGCAAAAAAGAAATAGCAAAGCTAGAGGAATGAGTGAGCATGGGAATGATGGATTTTGAATGTCCAAATGAGATGAAAAAATTCAGGCACGCTAATCTTGAAGATGGAAACACCCCCCCTGATAGGGTAGATCAGATCGGAATTGGATGTGATGTGGCGGACAGCAAAAGCAATGGATAAAAAAACAAAAAAAGTAGAAAATGCAAAAGCCAAGCAACAAAACACAGAAGAAAAAGCCAATCCCACAAACCCCATGCCAAATAAAACCCACATTAACTTAACTTACAATGAACGCAACCAAACCATATAAAATAACCAGCCAAGTATGCAAAAGGAGATAAAATAACCAGAGTCAAAGATCAATATACAATCTACCCCCAAACCCCACCTCTCAAACTCAACAGGTTCTCCACACACTCCATCTCATCCACCCTTCCAGGCCCCACACTCTCCTGACTGGACTCGTCAAAGAACGACTGACTCCCACCACCGCCAGCACCGGGCAACTCATACTCCGTTTCGCAAACCTGACTACTCGTGGGCGGGGCGTCATAGAATATCCTCATGCCCTCACTCCTGGTTTCCTCTAGGACGCGTCTCTTCTCTTTGTCAGATAGGGGCTTATTGCTCCCCCTCCGCGGAGTCTTGTTCTTGCCTGCTGGCCTCTTCTTCTTCTTCTTTGCGCTGTTGTTGATTATATCGCCTTTGCCTGGGACGCCCAGAACTCTGCGGGGTTCGGGGGGGGGTGAAACGGGGGCCCCTGGGGGGCGGTTCTCCTTGTCGCTGTCTTGGCCGGGTTCGGGAAGGAGGGGGTTTGTACGGGGCTTTTTGCTACTGCTACCGGTGGCAGTTGTTGCTATTGCTGTGGAGGGGTTGGCGTTGGCATTGTTTGACAAGGCCGGCTTTGGGCGTGCCGATTTTGCGGAGATTATCTTCCGACTCTTCTTGGCTTTTATGGGCGATGATGAAGGGATGGCCTTTTGTAAATTCTTTTTGGGCTTTACCATACCCAAGGAATTCCCCAGCGAGCTGTCTTTCAATAATGGCTTGTGTGCACTACCGTTCCCCCTCTCCCGGACCAACCCCAACGCTTCTGTCGCTTCTGACGGTTCCTCATGCGGTTGGCATGGGGAGCGTATAACGGCCTGATTATCGCAGCAAAACTCCCAAACTTTACTATCGATCGTTCGGCGCTTCAAGGCGCTACGGGAAACTAAGCTCGGTTGAATTTTCGGTGTCCGGAGGGCGAGCAGTGGTGGTGGGGGTGAAGACGGCTCATCCTCCAGCACTACCGAAGCTTTCCCCTCTAACGAGGTTGAGAGTCGGATTGATGACGAGCGTTTCAGTAACCGCGGGGGGTTCTTGGGCGTTGATGGAGCCGTCCTTCGACGCGATGTGCCAGGTGGGGGATAGTGATGAGCCGGTGTAGGTGCGGAAGACAGAACGCGTTGCAAGCGATTATGGGCGGAGGTGGTCATTGTTATTTGTGTGAACATCCCGTGTCCGTCCTCTCCTTCGTCTTGTTCCTCTTCCCTGTCTATGACAAGCGAGGTCTTTTGGCCTTGATGGCAGTGATGTTTTGTTGTGGCTGAATGATGGTTCTCAGGGCAAGATGGTGAAGAGATGACCGATGCAAGTGATAGATTATTATTCCCGTGTCCAGATGTTTGACCAGTAGCAGTGCTTGAAGGTTTGCTCTGCGCGACTTGGTATGACTGTTGGTGACTTTGGTGGACGGGCTCCTCGTCGTTGTCGTCTACGTCGCTAGTGCCAAGATATTCACCCCCACCTTGAGAATGCAACACGTCGTCACTGAACGTATCGGGAAATCGAGCAGCAGTAGCCACTGATGAAGAAAAAGAAGCAGAATCACATCTGATGCCACTGCCACCGCCGCCGCCAATAGTGCTATAACTATCTTGGCTATTGTGATTATAATTATTGCTGATACTCTCCTGAGGTTGGGAAGAGGAAAATGGTTGAGAACTCTCGAATAAAGATTGTTGTGATGAGGAAATCGAATTCTGACTATTGTGTGGTATTATTTCATGTGGTAGGAGTGGCTTAGATTTGCGGCGCGTTGATTGACGCTTGTTTTGGAACCATATCTACTTAAGACGCGTGTTGGGTTAGTAATACTGAACACGACTCACCAGCCAATCAGAAAACCACACTCGCCACAGAAAACACGTCCATCTCAGCCACATTCCCCCGAAAACAGATATATGCAGGCAGGTAAGAAGAAAAGTAACAATTGAGTGGTAAGGTAAGTATCCCAATAAATCCTCAAATATAGCCATTTAAAGAAAAAACCGAAATATATAGAAAACGTGCAATTGGAAAGGGGGAAAAAATCAAGCTAGTCATTTTCTCTATTTCTTTACCTGAACTTCTTTCTCGCCCATTTGAACTTTAGCTGTGATCTCCCTCCTCTTAGACTTATCCGGTCGATCACATTTTCGATATTCCTCCTCAAGAATGGCCTGGTCGTGTGCGGACGTGCGGCGTCTACGTCTACGAGCCAGTGTCGCGTTGTCTATTGAAGGTGGAAGGTTGAGAGGGAGCGTTTCTTGAGAATGTGTAATGAACGCATAACCAGAATTGCCGTTGCTAGAACCCGGATCTGGCTCTGTAATGGGATCCATTATGAGGCCGGGTTTGCTCGGGAGCGTGTAATATAGAAGAATGTGGTGTGTGTGAAGAAAAGTAGATGCTTAACTCGAAGGAGAGGTTGGTGGTTGGGAGTGAGCGAGTTAGCTAGTTGATAAAGAGAAGGAGGGATGGTTGTAATTATGATACTGGCATGGAACAAATCGTAGAAGAGAAAGAAACAAATTGATGCGTAATGGAGAAGAAAGTGAAAAGGAAAAAAAAAGATTGCACGAGCACGAGGAAAGACGGGGATGGGGTATGAAGGAGGGGGGGTGGTGAATTGAAATTTTGGCGATGGTAAGGTGACAGGTGTGAAATTCAGAATCGGGGGCTGGGAACAGCAAGGCCCTCCCATCACGCGTGTTGTGGGTGCGGGTGGTTGGCGGGCAACACGTCCTGCTCCGCCGGGCGACGCGCCCCGCGTCCGCGTATCGGTTGCTAAGATGACGCGATATCACGCACTGTACGTTTAAGTGAAGGATTGCGCAGTTAAACACTGACTGGGGTTCGGTCGGGGATCAGGGTCTTATCCACTACAGGTATTCGACAAGTTATCTCTTTCATTCTCTCCTTTCTCCTTTTTACGGCAAAACACTTGACAAGGAACAATATAAAAAGTAGACTATGATACTTGTATGAGTACCAGCACAACCCCATCTTCAATTGACCCTTCTCCTCTTTTTTTTTTCACTTGCACAGCACTTGTCATGCGGGGCGGCAGGTTCTCTGTGTCAGTTCCCAAAAAGGGCTATCCCAAAGTTAGCATTTTCGACCACGAAGACAACGTTCACAATTTTGCATCACCTCCTCTCTCAAAGTGATTTGACCTAGAACGATTTCCCAATAGGCTTCTTCCTCTTAGCCTCTTGTAAGGGACTGATACCCTCACGCGTAATCACACGCGTTGAGCATCGCAGATGCAGCACACAATACGACCTGCTTTGCAGTCATTGTCGATCACTCGCTCTTAAGTGCTCACTGCGGACAAAAAGAAATGACAGCGGGAGGAAGCTTAAACGAGATGGAACTCCTGGCGGCGTTCATCCGTGGGCGTAGCATGATGGCCAGGGGTTCGTCGGTGGTGGTTGCTTTTAGGTTGGCCCGTCAACGGGATGCAAAACATCCATGTGGTCATCATGGTCAATGTTGCAACGGAGGGGGGTTCGATCAAAAATGATCGAAGCACTAGGAACTCGCTTTTTCGAACCGGAAAGTTAAAAGATAGAACCCCCTCTAACAAATCAGTAAACAATGATACTTGAGGGCAGTTGGAAGTAAATAAACAAATGAAATGATAGAAAAAGGGGGAAAATGTGGCAGAAAAAGCAAATAAAACTAGCACCGGCACTCCACTTCCCCTCCCCGGCTTCTGAGCAATAAATACTCACACAACTGGATTGAAGGTAGAAATTCCCATAAGAGTTCCTGCTATTTTTGCTTACTAAGACATTAAAGAACCCCTTCAATCCCCATTTTTAGAAGCCCCGATTCAAACCCCCCCTTCTAACCCTCTGGGTTCGATTACCAAATGCCTCCTTTGCAACACTGATGATGGTTGGTAGGGATAAGGAAGGAAATCAGGATTTCCCATGGTCAGGGACCTTGCATGTAGGTTTTTTGTCCGCTAGCTAGAGGACTACGCTGGAGGTTTCCGGGGCTTTTGGGTATAGGTGAACTTATGATGCGGGTAGCAGCAATTCATGCCTGGTTATCATTTCATTTTAGTGTTCGCTTGGTTAACTTATCCTTCAGGTGTCATACTATAGTGTTTTCCCGTAGCGGCTATTGATTGATCGCGTGTGGGCAGCCTGGTGTTGTGTCAAGGTACCGCAACTGACTTTTCGTGGTCAATCCGGGGGAGCGGGCACTCAAATCGCCAAAGTTCCTGGGCTCGTCCGGGGAGGAGATTCACCCCACGTACCCCACACTACTCTAAAAAGAAAGGGCTCACCTAGCTATACAATACCCGCTCACATCGATTACTACACCCCCGAGCTCCGAGGGGCTGGTAAGGAACACGAGTGATATAGGGTGATTTCTGCTGTTGGTACTCCTGAACTGCCTCTTCAACTACAGTGACAAACCGAGCAGACAGAAAACCACGAATCCTAGAAGCACAAGAAAACTCACAAACAGAGGAAGCACAATAACCCCCTAGGATCCGCCTGCTGACCATTGCTATACGACAGCCTAGCTGGGCTGTAAATCTCCTCTGCATAATCACGTTCACAATATCGGGCTCTAACGGGTGGGTGGCGTCCTTCCCTCACCCGAGATCGGCAGAACTATGGGAAATCCCCTGGCGCGTATGGATACTTTCCTTGCTTATTCCCCTCTGTGGGGTTCCTTGGTCTGGCAGTCACACGGAAGGAGTGTAAGTTCTTGTGCGGAAGGAATTAAGGTTAGATTTTGTCTCTACTATCTCCTGGGAGTCCCCGCTTTCTCAGCTTTTTGTACTATGACCTTTCTTAAAGTTTTCTTTCTAAGCCCTAGCTTCCAGGGCACTTTGAGCGGCCGAGAGGTGATGTCTGGAGGTGGGTGGGTGGGTATAAGGCACCCCATTTGCTACTACTTTTTGGAATAAAATCATCAAGGGTAGCGCAATACCGGCTACAAGGACAAGGGATACTCCAGGGCGGCTGAGAAATACTTACCAGTCTATGCAGCCCTAGGGAGAAGTGAAAGGGGTACGGATTACAGGAAAGAAAAGAGGGGGGTTGCTGAGAGTAGTTCTTACAGGCCCGATGTTCATGAGGGGATGGGAGTTGAAATCGAGGGTTTATCTGGCCTAGATTTTTTTTCTTCGGTGAGCTAGGAGGATGCAGTTCTGTTTATTCTCCAATCTCGGGCTTCAATGCAACTGGGTCTTTGCCCTAAAGCCGCGCAGCTAGGATTTCACTCGATCTCTGTGATGCTTAAGACACATGGCCGATACCGATATATTCTACGAGGGGAAGGGCGGAGCAGGTTTCAGTGGCTAACTGGATGAGGTGCTAGGTCTACCACCGAATAATCGTCCTCCTCTAAATACAACGTACTTGAGTTCCCTCTATTGAAGCCTATCGCTACCTGCCCCGGGCTTTTTGGTGCACTTTTTCATCCCGTGTTTACGCAACGATCGAAGAGGAAAATCGAGGCGCCTTTGCATAGTGCTGTGGGAATAGGGGATAAGCCCCTCATCTTAGCTCAGGGTTTTTCTCTTCCCTATTCTATAAACTACGTTGTTGATTCCTAAGCTCAGCATTCGGACCAGGGACACGAATCGAATACGCGGCTCCAAGAGGGTTTATCCTCATATTCTTCTCCCATCACATCAAAGAGGAATCTGAGGCTACAACATCCTGTTTTTCCATCGGCCATTCTCTCGCTTTCGTTCTCGATACAAAAGATGAAGGTTGCTATAGCAGGGACCGCCGGGTTAGCTCAACACATTACCAGAGCAGTAGCAGAAGAGGGGTACGAAGTTTTTATGCTCTCCAGATATGAGGTACCCCCTCTTCCTCCACACCGGAATGCTGGGCTTGACTAAAACTTTAAACCAGCCACGGCCACAGCTTGCAGAAAAAGGGTTTCGGGTGATCCAGGTCGACTATTTCAATCCAGAATCTCTGCACGCTGCTCTGGTCGACGTTGATACTGTCATATCGACAGTGTCAGGAACACCTCAACTCGCCCTCATAGATTCCTGCCTCTCCGCCTGTGTACGTCGGTTTGCTCCAGCAGAATTTGAGGGTCTTCCTTGCGAACGCCCAATAATAGAGCAGGGAAGGGAAAAGATAGACACCCTCAACCGGCTTCGCGAGGTCAAAGAGAAGTTACAATCAACTGCTTTTTGTTGTGGAATATTTTATGAATGGTTTGGTCCAGGAGGGTTATCGGGGTCCGGAGTGAGTGCTGGAACCATCCTCGAAGCAACGCCTACCGGTAGGGTCTTCCTTGGAGATGAAGCGTGCTACATGTTGGATTTCAGAAACGAGAGAGCCACCATCCCCGCCTATACTGAGAAGGGGGATGACGTTTATGCTTGTTTTACTGCTGCAGCAGACGTGGGGAGGTTCGTGGCAAAATGCTTAAAGATGGAGACCTGGCCAGAGCAGCTCAAGATGCGTGGTGAGAGACTTAAGCTGCTCGATTTTGTCGGAATAGCTGAAGCCGTGAAGGGTAAGGGCGACGTGTCCAATTTCCGAAATGGTGCCCCAGACCAAAGCTGACTTCAAGAAAAAGGCCGTACCTTCGACGTCACGATCATAGGGAGCGAGGAGCTCCACGAGCAAGTCATCGACGCCGAAGAAGCGGAGGACTGGGAGCAAGTCTCGAAGCTCGAGGCACTGATCTCCGCACAGAGAGGGGAGTTGGACTTTCTCAGAGCAAACGCGAACGACTGCTACCCAGAAGTGAAACCCCTGAGCTTCAAACAGTGGCTGTCAAAGGCTTGGACTCAGGAAGCTTAAAAAACGAGGGCCAGGGCACATTTATCTACGTTTGTTTTCCGCGTTTTAAAATTTCCTTTTCCTGTCGAATTGTCCATGACACAGAGAGATCCCAGCAAGAGGGTCCAACTAGATGAGTCAATAGCAGGGGCCGCTGCGGGACGGTGGGGGGCGTACCATATTTTCTTTCTTGCATTCCCCTCCTCCCTCCTTTTTTTCCCCTTCTTCCCTCGTACTCTTTCTTTCTTTCTTCCCTTGCACAAATAAGTAGTTTTATACAACCGCATAAATTCAATACAAGCGTTTTCCCATCCTCAATAACGCCCAACTTTATAAACCATGTCTAGGCAGCTATAAAAGCACTTTTTTCTTTTTTTCCCTCTTTCTCACGAGATTGTGTCTGACCGGGAGTGACTCATGCATACGATCCCTCGTGTTCATGATGCAGCATCGCACGCATCCAAAGATTAGGTTACAGCCTTACTTACGTATCCACTGTAATATACAGCACAGTCCTATAAGCTGCAAACAAACAACAACGTAATTTGATCGAACGCATGCACAGTGACGGGAAGGAGAAGGAATGGCTATGCGCGCCTGTCTGATGTGCATAGGGCTGAGGCATTGGAGGGGGGGGGGATGGAAATTATTACTCCGCCAAGAGGTTTGCAGAAGGCGCTTGCATAGCGAGAAGTTCGATACCATTCCGACTCGTAGTCCCACATACGATACGATAAGTAGACGCACGATGCACTGTGAGTCGGTTTTTTTGTTTTCGTTATTAATTAATTACATCAGTGCGCCGGTATCGCCTTTGCTGGCTGCGGTAGAAGAGCTATGGCACAGCATCACACAGATGTCTCATATCTCTATGCAATCATGAATTCTCACTCATGTATACAAACCAACCTGTTATAGTACAATATATCATACAAGTTACAGGCATATAGAACCCGAACACTAAGTACAAGTTTTATATAGGTAGTCGGATACGTGTAGATAATTTACCATACAAAAGTTTTATCCCTGTACTTTCCTATACCAAAGAATAGTTAAATCAGAGATACCAGCCATAAAATTCGGTGAACATTTGTCCTGACAAAGAGTACTATGATCGGATACCAATGTCCTTCTTTTACCAAATATAAAGTATTAGGCGTTTGAACTATATATTTTCTGAAGAAGCAGTTAAAAGATCAAAAAGAAAGAGTATTTTCGGCCAGTTCCTATGGTCTAGTGGCTTAGGAGACTGGTCGGCTAATTTGAAACAGGGACCATCATGAGTTCGAATCCGGGGGACAGTGGAGTAGTCGAGCATTAAAAAAGTGCTCGGCGAACCACTTTTTTTGCTGGTGGGTAGGTCTAGGGTTGGTAATGCCCTTGGGTCAATTCCCGCCAAATGATGCGGCGGGACTGCTAGCTAGTGTTCGGGCACTATACGCCCGTAAATTGTACATCTGAAGATGCTCTCCTCAATCATTTCGTTGGTCTATGTACTTGCTTGAATCTCATGCTGCGCTGTGTTGCTCACTGTTGTTCCCAGAATACATACGCGCGTGCATTCCTACAGCCGAATGATTTCCCTATGTTTGCTTCTAAATATAGGTACTCGCTTTCTTCCCCCTTTTCCTCTTTTCCTTCTTAATAAATCAGCCGCTTCTTCAGAAACAATTCCCAACGCAACCAACAACTCTTCCGAAAATTTCCTTGAAAAGTGATGGAGGCGTTGGTTAGTTAATTGGCATTTTCAAGCTCTCGTGTGAATGTGTGCACAAAATATGCTAACTTGTTACTGCTGCTGCTACTAGAGGAGTTGGTTTGTGGTATAACAATACGATGTGGTGATGGCATGAGAATCGGTATCTGAGCCACGGAGTGTTGTGTACGCACTCCTTGGAAATCGGGCTTTGCTACCGGTAGTGCATAACCGCATGCTCGCTGACCGACTAGCTGAATGACTAAAATACCCGACTAACTAGTTCAATGCGCCCGCTCCACCACTTCTTTTACAATAGTCCGCAAGAAACCCCATCCACAGTGCTACACCATCAACGACCCGGATGGCTATCGGTAACAAAGATGACTTCCCGAGAGATTAAATGAGTGAAAATGCGGGAGTGTAATGAACATGCTCGGTACCATTTGGTTGGTAACTCGCCCGTATTGCACCTGCACTAATCACCTCCAGGCGTACTCCGAGCTATCCTCTGCGGGTTTTAATTGCCGTAGCCTCTGCTTGGTCGGACTGGTGGAGACGGGCTTTAGTACTGGAGAGATTTCCGTGGATAGTAAGTCTAAGACGGAGAGGAGGGGAGAGAGTTTTCTCATGCATTTATTTAGTCATTCCTTCCCACTGCAGCTTATTCATCCATAATATTAAACTTTAATCCTCCACTTATTTCTAGAATTCGTTCCTTCCCTCTTCCTCTCCTACTCTCTTTCCCCCTCTGTCCTTCCCCATCCACCCAGTCCTCTTTCGTGTACCCCACCTCTCATTCATCCCTCAACCAACCACCCCGCAGCGCAACGCCCGGCCAGGTCATGCCAGAAAGCCTCTCCGCCCACGATATAAGCAGTGCATGTGCAGAGTATCCATCAAGGTATAGCTCAAGGAGTAACTCTCTAGACCATATCCTCCCCCTAGAACAGGGCAGGACAATACCAGGGGGGTGCACAAGCACCATTACGATCATTCCCTATATTTCGAGTGATATTTTGTGAGTACATATCTACTTACCTTACTGGGTCATTTGATGCGATCCCTTTTTCATCAAGTCCTCGGATTTATTCATGTTATACCGAGAGAGAAATCCCGGAAAGCACCCTAAACACCCCCCACGGTAACAAATAAACAATAAAACTCATCAAACCACCAAACACAACTAAAAAGCCAAATACCCAATGATCCTCTTAATATGATAGTAGGAGGGGGAAAAACACATATTCTCAGTAGCAAAGGAAGAAACCCCCCCAATCAGTCCCCTTCCCACCTTACCGCTCTCTCACAGGGCCGAAAGCGTCCCCACATTAAACGGCTCGGGATCTCACCCTCGACACTATCGGGGCAGGGCAGTCGGTTATAACATGTCGTAAGGCCCGAGGTGCAGACCCGCAATGCTCACACTGCATGCCCCTATCCGGGCTTGGCCAATCTGCTTGTGCTCTCAGGCATAATATCATAGCTCCTATTGGCTCTCACCTAATGAATTCTAAGGGCTTGGAATTTCTAATCAATTGATACGCACCGCGCGGCCATGTATGCTAGTGCTAGGATGCAGCGTGTGGTCATAGATAGCCGAACATCATAGCAAACTAAATAACCGGGGCTCACCTACGTGTACATACCGCCAGAAGCGCGCCGTTTCAATCACGACCTTTACCCAAGCATCAGGTAAGCAACTAACCCAAGGATCGCGCCACAGAAAACCCCACTCACACCCCACCCCCACAAACCTGCCCCACAGCACCTCACTCAGTTGCGTTTCATAAACCCGAGGCAGGCAGGCCGCCTACCACGGAGCACAGTTTGTAACACTATACGAGTACAGTACCTGTACTCGAGTACTCGGACCCCATATCCTAGCCCCACCAGTTTTGGATATATTCACCGGCTGACCAGGGACCTAGGGCTTTTGCACCACTAGAGGTGTGAACGCCAGGAACAGAAACGAAAACAATTACAGTACCGTAAAAATCCTTTAAATCCACCATCGGGGATCGAGCTCCACGCCATCGCAATCCAAAACAAAACACCCTGAGAAGGAATAGTGTTATCCTGACAGAGTATAGCTTGGGGAGGCTGAGCTTGCTGGATCTAATTCACAGGGGTTCATTATCTCGCTAAACTACCTGGTTAAGCCTATTGTGGTTTAGATAGTAATTTCCGTTTGAGATCTCCGATGGTGGATTTAAAGGATTTTTACGGTATCATAGCACAAGGCGGATGGATGAGCCGTTACGGCACTTGTATGTTCAGGGTTTATTTGGTCGCTATCATACCTTATCCATTTATCAACCTACACGAGGGGCGAGTCGAACGAGTAGAATTAAGCTATTTCGTGACAGGGGTATTTACAACACCACCCGGAACATCCATTTTCCTATCGCCAAGCCAGACACCTTCTTCCGATGCTCCTCCGAATAGTCCGTCTATCACGACCTCCTCCTCCTTCCCCCCCTGCTCAACAAGTTCCTCAACTTTAGGCACGCACCCGAATACGACCCCGCGCCACGGATCATCGCCACCCCGCCGCTCGGCGATAAAAAATTGCACATACTCCCCCACCTTGACAACCCCCTCGCCGGACTCGAAATCATTGGAGAATCCCTGTGCTTGAGTTTCCGACTGCGGGTCCAAGGATAGTAATCCGGCTTTGTTCCCCCATCCCCCCCCACCAGACAACACACGGTGTATGCGTGCTCCCGGTGCAGTGAATAGGTTTTCGTGCGCGGTAGGGGAATGCGGGGTCAGCCTTGCGAATATAGAGAGCTTCTCAGAGAGCGAGGGGGTAGATGGGGAGGAGATATAGTCCAGAACTGCCCTCTCTAGTTCTCCACTAGCGCCTTGGGGAGTGTTGGTTTCGGATGAGGTTTGCTTGAGAATATTACCCATCCCCGCTTCTATTCTTCGGGGAAAGGTGAGTTGTTTCAGGGGGAGGTGGGCATCTACCTTGGTGTCTGCGGGGAAGTGAGTTGATGGGAGGATGATATTCACGCAATCCTTCCCGGGGCCTTTGGTTGGAGGAACGATGCCGGATCGCTGGCCGACCAGCTTCATCAAGTCCCCTAGTTCCTCCCAGGCTTCTTTGATGTCTTGCTGGGCCTGGGCGAATTCCTCGACCTCCTTGGGGCTCACACCTTCTGCCGCTTCGATGGTCACCGGGATCTGGTTCTCTTTAGCGGGTATATACATGATCGTGGTTCGAGTGCCCGTGTGGAAGAGGGTGTTTGCCAGTGGAAGGGTAAACTTCCTCGACCGCAGGCTAAAGGATAATGACTTTGCGGGGGTAGTGCCCGCAGCAGTAGTGGGCGGAATTTTTATTGGTATTGAGTGGGAAGTGATCAGCCAGCTGTATCCCTGTGTGCTACCTATAGCGGGCTGGGCGCCGGGCAGTGAATCGACAGCTGCGGCAAAAACATCGCATGCACCATTATTTGATAGAAACACTAGACCCTCTTTTGCCAACTCTCTAGCAAACTGAGGCGTTGTAAGAAGGATTATCGACTTCGGAGGTGATGGCGGAGCAACCGGCAGCACCAGGCTTGTCTACAGCGTTCATCACAGGGACATATGTTAGCCGCTGTAATGTGCTGTAGATCGTCCGCCAGATGCAAGGTCAAAATAACACACGGACAGACAAACGAATATACAGCAAGCAAGGGGACAATGAAGCTAATAGTCAGAAGCAGATTCGCGTTCACAGCATTCGTTCAACCAGGGGATTACTCTCCTCCCGGAAGTTACGTCTGAGTGAGCTGGGTAATAACGAAATGTTGATCATCATTCAAAAGCGAACAAACAAACAAAAAGCACAAAAAATAAATCCGTAATGTCTGGCGAGGGGCAAAAATTAAAAAATTAAAAAAGACTGACCGACCTTGGATTCAACACAGTCCTCAACACCAAATACCCACGGCGATGCTGATGCCGATTCCGATGAGGAAACAGTAGTACTCCCCCTCTCCCTCTACCAGCTGAACAACCCCAGGCGTCGCCACCAAAGAGTGAAACACCCACTCTCTTCCATCCCAATGACGAGGCAAACGAGGTTGTGATCTTGAGTGTCGTCATCTTCACCCACTCACACCGTACCTCCAAAACGAAACAGAAAGAGAAAGAGAAAAAGGAAAAAGGGGGGAAGAAAAGATAAGGGAGGTGGGGGAGGAGGATACTCCGAAGTTTCAGAATGGTGCGGGAGTGAATTCTGTGTGCTGCTGATGTAATTCCCTCAGGTTACCCGGACACACCTAAATTACAAGCCCGATTTCCGGGAGAGGGACGTTTGGTGATTAGACATCCCGGGATTCTAGAGGCCCCACAGTTACGATAGGAGTACTGTACCGGGACTTGTGCTACCCTCTGCGGCGGTGTACCGTAAAACCTCGTATAATTCACTACGGTACCCCTACCTCCGCCAGTCCAACCTCCGTACCCACAGGCAAATGCCTTGAGGAAAGATTAGTGTTCCCACACATTAGAGCTTGAGCCCGCGGAGTGTGTTGGATCCCATCAACCGGCATTCGGAATTCTGGTAACCTGTCAAACTAAAGCCTATCATGCATGGGCCGATGTCGCAATTCCTACTGATACAGCAGCCTGGGGGTGGATTATACGGTACTGGGGGTAGGCAGGTGGCCTGGGACTGGCCTGCCCCTTGGAACGAACTCGAATACTGTGATGCCCAGGGGTCTAAATGCCGACTCGGTGGTAATCCCTTTCCTAGTATTATAGTGGAATCCATCGAACCGCACATCTACGAGCCCGCGGTAATCAACAAAAATTGCTTATCAACCCATGCCTCAGCCACCAACAGGGGCGGCACAAAAATTTCGGCGTGGACAAAAGTCTATCAATAAAAAAAACCCCGGGGGCAACTATCGTGCCCCTCCAACAACCCCGCAATACCAATTGTTGCTTCAATAGTTTGAAGCAACGTTGATACGCGCCGTGCCACTTCCACCGCACTCGAACACCAGAATTACCGCAGCCCACGAACGGGAATACGGGAGGGGCGTAAAAGGAGTTTACAGGCCATATGCGCATGCAGGGAACATATTCTGAAAGAGAAGAGATTCCGTGAACGCTCCAGAGAAAATAATTGGCAAACCCCGATACCCTGCCCTGCCAACTAGGCAAAATTGGATATTTGAGTATCAAGCAAATGAAAAATTTGTCAAGTGAAAAGAAGAAAAAAAGATGATCCACGACTCATGTATCATATAAAAATAAAAAAGGTAAGCAATATCGATAACCAAAAGCATCCTCTTTTATAAAATGCCTCTTTCCTCAGGGTTAGAGCCCTCAAGGCCCTCTAATGAAAACCGTTTAGCCTATACTCGTAATGCCATAACGTTAGTAAACACACCAGGGTCTGCATCTAGCACAAAGACTGGATGCATGAGGGCTACCAAGAGGTACTATACAGTAGATTCCAAGGGAAAATAGGTGAATCTCAGGAGCATCCCCAGCCATCCAACTACTTAGGCCCAGGTCAAAAGCTCCTTGTTTTATGCGTTGTTGGGCTCTATACTATTGGTCTAAGACATTTACATATGCAGCAAAATGCGGACCAAGGCGTGTTCACAAACGTCAGGACATTACGAGTAGGGCAATTTGTAACCTCCCTGAACATGCGAAAAATGCTGGCATCCCTCTCTCATATTGCGATTTCATCCGCGCCCATACCCTCGTGAATACCTATGCTTAAAGTGCGGGTCTCCCATTACGGCCCGGCCAGCAGCAATGAGATCGGATCACGGACTTTCTCCGCCATCCAAAAGGTCGTGAGCAGTGAGGCGTATCAGCGGAAGAATAAGAAAGAGGAAGCAAGGGAACCACTAACAAGCTGTAGCAAAACCCGCGCATATCAATTACAACCAATAGGACAGGGGAGGAGGTTTCGCATACAAACCAATATAGGCAAGAGTATGTGGCTAGCTTTCGACCAGGTATCACGGTATACGAGGGCTCGCAATACTTACTTTCTTCCAAGTAAAGCAAAGACGAAGTTAGTCTTGAATCGCCGCCATTGAATAGCACCGTAAGATTCCTTGGTAATAAATGGTATGGAGCGGCAAGCCTGTTATATATCGGCAATGTGGAAGCCACGTACGACGGAGGATATGCGAGCCTATAGGCCACTCACGACACTCCGCGAACCAGAGGTCAGCAATTGCTATTCCTAGGGCCGGGGTTGATCCTATCCAATTGCGCTCAACAACACTCAGTGAACCAGAGGTCAAGGTCAAGGGATGACACACGAAGTATCATACTGAACCAAATCAAGCACAGGAAATAAAATAATTTAAGAGCACAACGAAATCCCTGGGGCCAGGACGAACACCACGGCACAAGGCGACTGCTGCGCCCGGTTCACACAACCATCCAACAAACCAAGTGAGCTACGGTAATAAGGGTTCGTTTGGTAACCAGACAAAGGACAAAACGCACCAAAACTGCTAGTTTTCAAGCTATCATTACCCAGCCACCATAGGCAGAAACAACAAGTGCCCACAGTTCTACACAAACTCCGGATAAAAAAAACCGGGAATAAATATATATTATGTTTCAGACATCCTAAGTCTTTTCAAAAAAAAACCCCCTTCCAAAGCTAAGTCTCAAGATATTTGTGGAAATACAGTGACTCGAAACCCCGCAATTTTGGTGTGTTTTAGCCTCTGTCTGGTTGTATACAGTACCAAACGACCCCTATTGAAAACCACCAGGCGAGTGATCCCCCATGATGAATCAACGGGTGGAAACGAGATGTTAGCGTCCTGACCCCGGATCTAACACACCGGGCGGACGAAGTTTGCAAGGAGCCTGAACACAAGGAAGATGCACAGGCTCAGTCCACAGCATAGCAAATCAGAAGCGCAGGTAATTAGAAAAACTCTTAAAGTAGCACAATCGCCGAATATCATCCCCGAGTCTCCGATCACCCACGTTCATACCCGAGTACCGGTACCTATATAAAAAAACTCTTCTAATTCGCTATCTCCGACACGCCTCTAGTAATTCCCAAGCTCACAGAGACAAAAAGGTCTTACTTGAGAAGGGTTAGTTAGTCCTTCCTTGGCATGGTGAGATCTGCGCCTTCAGGAACACGTCGGACCTCATGAACTGCACTGGCAGGTGCAATTTCTGTCAACTTGTCAAAAGTGGACCATACCTAGGCCGACGGAGATAGCGAACCAGGTGCTTTTTTTACGGTACAGTAGAAGGGATTTATTTAGCAGTTGGGCATAATCCCTACGAGAAATGCCGAGCAGGGGAGCACTAGTGCAGACTTGACGTGGACTGCTGAAAACTTCAAGATCTAGCACTTGAAAGACTCAGAGTCTAGGACAGGGTGAGAAGGTACAGCACAAGTACCAGGGGGGGGGGATCTTTCTGGCATAAAACAGGGGTTACTCCGCGGGTTAACCTAAACTAACTGTTCACTAGCTTTATCGGGGGGGGGGGGGTACTAGCACGAGTTATGAGCACAGTACTAGTACAGTAACCCAAAGACAAGAGGAAGCCCAAGACTCAAACCTGGCCCAAATCGCGGCAATGTTAATGGATCGTGGATATGATAGAAATAGCATCGAGCGCACAGTACGATTCAGATTTTGCCCCGGCTATTATTTAACATCTTGGCATTCCTCGCGAGGGGTAGCGGCCCATCCCTGCCAAAAATTCCCAAGTGCGAACAACTCTTGTATTCGGCCTTTCCCCATTTATCACAGTTGCTCTGGTTACGGGTGAAGCACATGAGCAATCTTGTCTCACTAGGTACCTGATCCCTCCATTTGGCTCGACCAAGTCAGGGGGAGAGGAAGGGAGTGAGTGAGTGTCGTTGTTGAGGCAACGGAGATTATCTGTCCCACCTGGTCGCGGTTAGGTACAGCAATTACCGAACCGTATCATGGGTTCTCCCGGATGAAGGGTCCGGTTCCTATTCGGTTGTTTTATGCGTGCCTATTGTGCCTGGGATGACAACTGATTGATTGACTGGCTGAGAATGCTTGAAACTAACACCTGGAAGATAAGTTTGACTCCAGCCTTACCAGTGGCCGTGCGTTCGCTCATGCTCTCCTCCATCGCTCAGCCAACCAAGTGCGAAGAGGCTAAAAAAGAAGAAGTCCTAACCATGGCTATGAACCGTACTAACCAGCAGCATTGCGCCTGCACAGTATCTAGCGTGGAGTATCCGAAAACGAGCCAAAGTGTTTTTTTGGTTGGTTGGGTGGCTGTGCAAATGATAGCCGTGTTTTCAGATACTTACCGGCATTGCCAAACACGGGTATCATCAGCAAAGGTAAGTCAAACAAAACTAGGCTTCGGGGTTCACTCGGGGGAGTGTAAATCAATGGTGTTCCCGGGGGGTTTGTTTGTTTTTGTTTATTTACTGCGGAGTACGATATTTGAGCTGAGTTCAGTGCTTTGGACAACGTGCCCGTCCGTCCGTCCGTCCGTCCCGCTTTTACGATACGGTGCTTGTTGCCTACAGTATCCGCGATGATAGGACGAGGGGTACCGACAGGGTGGCTTTCTATTATTGCATTCATCACTCTTTTTAGAGTGAGACTTCGTGATCTACACCATCATGTCCGGAGTGCCCAGTAGCAATATTGTACCCTATTGATACACTACCAATAATCCACTCGTAGTTCCCGTACAACCAAGCTCGCGGACACCGAGAACTCGCTAAGCCAACTTCCCTTCCCTTTTCATTAACTCAATTTTTTCACACCCTCCTAAAACAGGGTGCTTTGTGCTACTCATCAATCCAATCTCATCACTTTCCGCTTGCCCTGACTTGGCCTGAGAAACCTTACAATATACCGCCCTGCCGGCTATCGTACCCTACCCACCACCCCTACAGAAAAGGCGACAAATAACGTGATACCCTATGATTCAATACCATAGTAGTACCGGTACCGCGCAAGGACTCGAGTACATTCCCCACACTCGATGGCCGACTTTTCACCCTGAAGGATGGGTGTTATGCGGCGACGATGGTGGGGCCCGGCACTAGGCTCCGTATTGTACCTGTGCTCACACTTGTATGTGGGAGCATGAAGGTAGATCCTTTTTTTATTTTTACGTTTTGTTAAAGCTGGTATGGGTGTTTCAGTGTTTTTTGCGAGTTTTTAGAGGGAGGTTGTTGACGGGATAAGGTGCGGGGGCTTAGTCGAGTTGAACGTATGATAAAGGAGGGGAAGAGAGTGGGATATCGTAGAACAGAGAAGAAGAAAAAAGGAGTCACCGAGGAGCTGACCTGTCCAGCATAAAGGTGCCATTCTGTGCTGTGCTCACTGTTCAAACCCTTCCCACTCGAGCCACGACTCCAACTAGCCAATCTCCCACTCCCCCGCAGGGATTTTCCATCGCGTGCGTAATCATACGGTACTTGTACGTACTCGAGTACGTGCGCAACAGCAATGCGGTGGTGGTGGTGGCGCTATCTGTTTATTCAGGTACAGTGGTGATTTAAGTGGTTTGGAGGGTTTGGAAGGACGGGATGGGCTGAAGGTTTTATTTCAATGTTGTTGATCGATCGATTGATTGGTTGGAGGTGTTTAGGTGGGGGAATTTTGTGGTGTCGGTGCTTGTATCATACTGCAGGTACTCCATCAGCTGCTGACCGGAAGGTGGGTATCGGGCCTGTGTACGGGAGTATTAGTAGTGCTCGGGTGTTGCACTTGCTAGATGCATCTTTCAATCACGAAATCCGTTTTCAAGTTACTAACCAAGGTATTACATACACGCTGTGCTGGCTGTTGCGGCGAGAATTTTAATTTCTCTACCGTATTGTGTAGCAGGGCACCTGCTGTGCTGTGCTTGTATCTGGCAGTATCTGAAGAGACTGCTATTGTTACACGACCACCCAACCGGCAGAGAAGGGCCTATCTCATTTTCGGCTGCTTTATGCTAGATACAAGTGCTAGTAGTGCGCAGCACAGTACAGTACAGTCGCACCCCGCTATAACGAACCGCTTATACGGGAAAATTCGCTATTACGAATGAACTCTCTGGGATTTTACACCCCCTGTCCCCATACAAATGGTCCCCTATAAGGAATTTCTTCCAAAACCTCGCTATAACGAACGAAAAGTTCCGAATTTTTGGACTTCGTTATAGCGGGGTGCGACTGTATATGGGTCTTTACGGTACCGTGATGATGGGATCGCAAAGTACTAGCCTTGCACATTTGTGCGTATTAAACTCGACCACAAGCGTGATTGCAGGATTGTTCGAACGGTTTGAAAGGATTCTGCGGCGCTACAGTGAGTAAGGAAGTTTGTATGGGTAAGATTTTTCATCTTAATTATCATACGGTACAGTACCTCGTACAGGTCCCACTTCCCAATTAATGCATACCCGTCGACGGCATGATTGGTACTTTTATTTGTTATCTGCCACCGGCGCTCCACCTATCTAGAGTGTGATACGGTACCTACGGTGGTGTAAGGGAGGTACAGACAGTATGACTATCATTTCCCTTGTGATAGACTCTTACTACGGTACCGGTATGGTTCTCACTCATCGCTTGGCTGTTGACTGAGATGCGCAGATGCTCATCTTTGTTGCCGGGATCGTCGTACACGGGTAAGTTATTTCACAAGACGGGTTTGGACGAGATCGAGACAGCTGCCGCGCAGCTATGATAGAGACCAAGCGCAAGCCACATAGACAATGTTTACTCGAGTACTGGTGCTGTGAGGGCCTGTCAACACTTCAACTAACACATCGTTCTCCTGGTTTTCCTTGAACTAGGAGTGGGTACTTGACTCCTCGACTAGCGTTAGACTCAACCATTCGTCGGATCTGCGGGGGCAAAACAAACATTGAAAATGCGGCTCAATCGTGCCGTTTCTCGAGCAGCTCTCCCAGCCAGACCGGGCGATGCTTGCCCAACCTCGGCAGGCCGAATTGAAGGGAAGGAACAAAAACAAAAAAAAAGGGGAAATTGGCACATTTGGCTTTTGTGCAGAACCGCAGCAATATTTTCTTTTTTTTTATATTTCACTTTTTCTTTTTCTGCTTTCCTTCGCTTTTTCTCCTTTCCTCTTTTTCCTTTTCCATTCCTTTCTTTCGCTCAGCTCCCGCTTGCGAAAGCGAGATGCCGAAGGGAGGGAGGAAGAAAAGGTGACCATTTTTAGGCGCTGGAAGGGGATTGGATGCAAGAAATCGAGGGCGTCCCCTGCGTTGGAGGGGATGCAGGGAGGTTACCGGTGCTGTGAAGTGGCGATGGATAGACTTGGGTGGTGATTCCCTTTTGATCTGGGTTTGACAGGACTGTTGGACTGCACAATACAGTACTTGGATGGTGCTGAAAGGGTTGGCCGGTGTTTGCCTCGTGGAGGTTTCGCAGGCTCCCGTAGACTTATTGCTTGCGGTCGCTAAAGTACTTGCATCGGGCTCACAGAGAACTTTGGTCGGTGGGCGACCTTGGTATCATATTTGTGTGAGGTTGCCTGCTGTTTCTTCCTGTCCTCAGAGAAGTGGTGGTGAGGATGGAGAAGAGGGCTGGTTTGGTCTCGCTTTTGGTTAGCCTTGAGTTGCACGGACGAACGCTCGTCTTTCCGCGGTTGGCGAACAAGAGTGCCCACGAGAGAAAAGCTGGGCAGGCACCACTCTGGCACACATATCATACACTCTTCAATCTGGACTTGCTGGTTGTGCCGTACAGCACATCTTACCCAATTCCGGTTTATGCCCTGGCGAGAAAAAAGAAAAAACAAAAAAAACATACTCGAGTGCCAGTAATTTTACTTTTTTTTTTTTTTGCCCCTTCGATTCATATTTTATTCGTCGAGAGTAAAGTACGAGCACAGGGAGGTACTGGTACAACAAGCAGGTGCTGTTCTGGTGCAAGATGAATTACGGTACCTACATAATAGTATGATAGCGGTACGGTTCCGCTGTGATATTATTATACGAGTACTTGTTCCAGCCTGCACCCATCTTTCCGGAACAGAAAGAGACCAGGTACCGGTATTTGTTGTCGCGCACCTGTTCCGTGGATTATGGTTATAGTTAATATCATACGGGACCGCACTCCTGCTGCTGCCTCAGTTATGACACTTGAAGATCAAATCAATCTGTGTCGAGCCAACTGATTGGTGGGAGTCAAATGAGAACGGGACTGGAGCAGAAGAACAAGAATTGAACTGAACTGAACTTCTTTTCTCCCATTTTCTCCCTCCCTCGCTCCACCCCAACCCTTTTAACTCCTTGACAGTGCCCACCACACACCTTTTTGTCCAGGTTCTGCTTCAAAAAAGCTGTTCCTGCTTTTCTCTCGCTTGGTTCACACACCGGCCTGTCTGTTTTTCCCTTTTCCCTATGGCTTGACCCACCGCCACTCGCATCTCAATTTGGTTATTGCTTACCCAAGTCACTCTCTCACTCCCTTCACTCACTTTCAGTCACTCATTTGCTGTGCACACACCGCCGCTCATTCGATCTCTTCCACCCTTTCCACCCTTTCCACACCCACTGGCGCCGGGGGGGGGGGGGGGGGGGGGGGGGGGGC